>JACCDH011307043.1_pt1 | contig 14771 bp, 19 predicted proteins | sample 7442481 | NCBI WGS metagenome assembly JACCDH01 (sample SAMN15323433, study PRJNA562643) | freshwater metagenome | isolation source: river surface water | place: USA:Blue River Watershed | collected 2017-08-15
ACTGAAGCAATTTCGACAGAAAACACCCATCTTCTGCCTATAAAAAACTCAAAATAGCCCGCTATTTTTTCATTTTTCATAGTTGAATCTGAGTATTTTCAGTCGTTCTGAGCACGCAATTTTAATCTCAGGTTATTTAATTGACATGAATTAATCAATGGCGAACAATACAAAAAGAATGGTTATGTTCAATTGGTTGGAAACTAAAAGTTTTTGATTTCAAAGTAATACACAAAAATCCTTGCTAATCCAGCAAGGATTTTTTGTTTTTATTCAATTAATTGCATGATTTTTTTTTCACAAGGAAATTTTTTTTTAAATTTAGAGAATGTTAATTCTCCGAATACTCTTAATTCCAGTTTCTTACCTGTATGGATTTATTATTCATATTAGAAACTTGTTTTTCGATTGGAATATTTTTAAATCTAAAACTTATCCTATACCTACAATTTGCGTTGGAAATATCGAAATTGGCGGAACAGGAAAAACGCCACATGTTGAATATTTAATAAGATTGCTTAAAGAAAAATATCAAATTGCTACTTTAAGTAGAGGGTACGGAAGAAAAACAGTTGGATTTTTAGAGGCAGATGAAAGTAAAAATTATAAAGATATTGGGGATGAACCCATGTTGTTTTTTACCAAATACCCCGATGTAAAAGTTTATGTGGATGAAAAAAGAACAAGAGGAGTAGAGAAAATTTTAAAAGAAAACGAGAAAGCCGAAGTAATTTTACTCGATGATTGTTATCAGCATAGATGGATAAAAGCAGGGTTAAATATTTTATTGTTGGATTATAACAATATAGATCAACATCAATTAATGTTACCCAGCGGAAGATTACGAGAGTTTAAATCTGGAATGGATAGGGCAGATATTATAATTGTTTCAAAAGGACCAAGCGTTTTTTCCCCTATAGAAAAAAGGAGAGTAATGGACATACTTAATTTAAAGAGTTTCCAACAATTATTTTTCTCTTACATTAAATATAAAAATTTAGTCCCTTTTACCGCTGCTGCCGAACATTTAGTACAAACGGATTTGAAACTAAATTTAAAAGAATATAAAGCATTGGTTTTTGCAGGGATTGCCAAAATGGATCCTTTAATAGAATATATGAATGCGGAGGTGAAAGAAACAATCATTCATGATTTTACGGATCACCATAGTTATTCGGTTGCCGATGTGGTTTCTATTTCCAATTCTTTTAAATCGATAACTTTAGCAAAAAAAATTATTGTAACAACCGAAAAAGATGCAATGCGCTTAATTGAAGAGCGATTTAGTGTTTTAATTGAAGATTTGCCCATGTTTTATATTCCTATTGAAGTAGGTATTCATCAGGAAAACAATCAATTTGATTCCCTAATTTTAGATTATGTTAAACGAGATAAAAAAAGCACAACAATACATTTGTAATATCACCGATTTTAAACCCGAATTTGGGATTGTTTTAGGTACGGGTTTAGGCGATTTGGTTAAAAGTATTGATGTTGTGTGTAGTATTTCGTATGCAGATATTCCAAATTTCCCTATCAGTACAGTTGAAACCCATGCCGGAAAATTAATTTTTGGTTATTTGGCAGGTAAAAAAGTTGTTGCCATGCAAGGACGTTTTCATTATTATGAAGGCTACGATATGCATCAAATCGTTTTTCCAATTAGAGTGATGTATTTTTTAGGCATACAAAAGTTATTAATTTCTAATGCTGCGGGTGGCATAAATCCTTTGTATCAAAAAGGGGATTTGGTGATAGTGAAAGATCATATTAATTTGTTTCCTAGTAATCCCTTAATTGGAAAAAATTATTCGGAGCTCGGCCCAAGATTCGTGGATATGTATCAGCCTTATCCTAAAAATTGGATTGCCATAGCGGAGGCAATTGCTCGTGAAAATAAAATTAGGGTACATACTGGTGTGTATGCGGGTTTACCAGGTCCCATGCTGGAAACACCTTCAGAATATAAATATTTAAGTGTTATTGGTGCCGATTTAGTTGGCATGTCCACCATTCCCGAGGTAATAGCAGCTAATCATTTAGGAATACCATGTTTGGTATGTTCTATTATAACCGACGAGTGTTATGGGGAAATTCAGCCGGTAGATATTACAGAAATTATTGCGGTTGCGAATGCGGCTCAGCCTAAACTGTGTATTTTGTTCGAGCAATTTGTGCAAAAAAATTAAGCTCTATTTTATTGCTTTATTTTTTATCCATTCGCATAAAGTTCTTATTTCTTCTGTTTGTAAAGCTTTTTCAATAGAGGTACTATGTGCTTTTTTATGAATGTCGGTACCCACAAAATCTACCCAATTTTTATCTAATAAATATTTTGCAATTTGTTTAGCTTGTGGACCATAATGGCCAGCCAGCGACATTAAATTTATTTGCATTTGCACCCCCATATCTTTTAATTCTTCATATTTTGCAATATCTGCTGCATAATAAGGATAACGCTCTGGGTGAGCCAATAAAGGCTGATATCCTTTCACAAATAAATCCTTTACAACCACCTTTAAATTGTTTGGGGGATTAATATAAGATAGCTCAAATAAAACAATATTGGTATTGGGTAATGTAAGTAAATCTTTATTCGCAATACGTTTTACAAACTCCTCATCCAAATTGTATTCTGCAGCGGCAAATAATTGTACATCCAAATTCGTTTTGGCTACAGCATCCTTTACCAATTGTAATTTCTCTTGTATAACTTGGGTAGAGTTGTTGTAAAAATCGCTCATTACATGAGGCGTAGCAACTAATTTATTAAAGCCTAAACTGTTTAAATAACTAATAATTTCAATGCTTTCTTCTATGTTTTTTGCACCATCATCAATACCTGGCAGCCAATGCGCATGTATATCCGTTTCAATTTCTATACAATTTAAAACATCCAACACAATTTCCTTTTTTTTCCAAAACGAAAAAATTCCCATAACTTATAGTATTTACGATTTTTTTTTTTCTAATCTAGCTCTTTTTTTATCTAACTCGCCAATTTGTTTGTCGATATACCGCACAAATCCATCTGTTTTTTATAATAGATTATATAGAGTAAAATTTGTTGCATATGATATCTTATGTTAAATAAAATAGATGCGCAAAAATATGGGATTTTTTATATTTTAAATCAGTTTCCTCCTTTTTTTATTTATGTTGGCAAATATATATTTTATAAGTTATCCATAATTGGATAATCTTTATATAATTTTCGTTTTTGTGGATCTATATTAGATAAAGCTTGTTTGTTTTTTTGTTTTTTTGAGGATTTTTTTTCTAAAAGCATTCATTTATTTGATAATTTTAGCGTAATTTACATATCTAAAAATAAACATGATTTTAATGAAATGAGCTATGACCCGTTTGGACACAAACACAAATGAGTATAAGGCATAACATATTCATGAAGACAAATAAAAATAAAATGCTACATGAATAATAGCATATGGCAACTAAAAATTTAAAATTAAATACATATGAAAATAAGAAATTTATTCCTAATTGCCTTATTATTTGTAATGGTTCCTCAAGTTTCACAAGCCCAGGATAAACAAACTAGGGCAATGAAAAAACAGGAGAAGTTAAAAAAAGAACAACAAAAAAATCAGAGTAAAGCTTTAAAGGAAGCCGAAGAACGCCACCAAGCTATTCAGCAAGAAGAAACACGTAAGCGAATGAAAAAATCGCAAAAGGAAGCCAATAGAGTAAACAAAGGAAAACACCCAAAACCTTGGTACGAGCGCATGTTCGAACCATCTCAAAAAATGAAAAAGAAGAAAAAATCCAAAAAAACATAAGCAAAATGGAAGGGAAATTTATTGTTTACATCGTTATTGCTGTTGGATATTTAATTTTTAATGGCTACAAAAAATTAAAATTACCTCCCGAAAATAAGGGAGAACCTTACCAACCGGAAACAAAAAGACCGATAGATCCTATTGAGGAATTGATTCAGGAACTAAAAGGTGGTAAGGATTTAACCGAATTGGAGGAAGAAAAAAGAAGGGACCAGGAACGAAGACGAAAAGTGATGGAGGGTGAGAGCTTGGAGGAAATAAATGAAGGTGAGGTTTTTACATACGAATCTTTGGAAGATGAACGCGCCAGATTTAAAAAATACGAGGGGTATGTGGATGAACCATCCTTAGCGCCAAAAGTTGAAAATCTTGAAGATACAATCAAATATGATTACAATGCTGAGACTACCCAATCCAAAAAGCGCAAATTTGATATAAAAAAGGCCGTAGTGGCTAACGCAATTTTAAAAAGGAAATATATTTAATTATTTTTTAATCAAGTATATTTTTCTTTATAGCGCTATTAAACAAGCAATTAAAACAATTTATTTTCTTTTGTAATTCTTTAAATCCAAGTAGAATCTTCTTTTTTTGCAAAAAAATCAAAAAAAAATAATTTTTTCTTTGATTTTTCTCAATTTAATTATACTTTTGTGCCCACGATTGCCCTATGGTGTAACGGTAGCACATCTGTTTTTGGTACAGCTTGTCTAGGTTCGAATCCTGGTAGGGTAACACAAAAAAAGCCTTGAGAAATCAAGGCTTTTTTTATTTACTGCTCTTTCAAAAGGATATATGAATGCTTGTAATATTTTACAAAAAAATATTTGATTCCAATCAGCTTTTAAAAGTCCACGCTATAAAACGACTAATTTTATTTCCTTGTTCCATGCCCACAATTTTAACCTTTGTAACAGCTAATTTGTTAAGCGTTTTTTGGATAGTATAAAGATGATCTTTATTGGATATTAACGCTGTAAACCAATGTACTTGGTTTTTGTACAATACACTTTCTGTTGCCATTTTTTTCACAAACTCTTTCTCGCCACCTTTACACCACAACTCGTTATCTAATCCACCAAAATTTAACTTTTCGGAGGTATGTAGCTTTAAATTTTTCACCTTTCGCAAGTTATTATTTTGGGCATCTTTACTACTTTTAAAAAAGGGTGGATTACATACTACCACATCAAAATAATGTGTTGGGAGGATAATATTTTTAAAAATCAAATCTTTAGTATGCTGGGTAAATAGTGTAATAGATTGTAGGGAATGATTTTTTTGGATGATAGCTTTCGCATTGCGGATTGATTCCTCTTGAATATCGGTTCCAAAACAGGTCCAGTTAAAATGGCAAGTGCCTAAAATGGGGTAAATTAAATTTGCGCCAGTTCCAATATCCAACAAAGTAATATTGTTTTTAACACCACTTTCGTTTAACAAATCCTTTATATGCAATAAATAATCTAATCTGCCCGGAATAGGTGGACAAAGATTGTTTTTAGGTATCCACCAATCAATGCCATATTGGTTTTTTAACAAGGCAGTATTTAAGCAATTTACAGCATCTTGGTTGCTAAACATAATGGTTTGTGTACCATATTTATTGGTAAAAACATAGTTTGCTAAATTGGGAATACTTTTTATTAAAGCATCAAAATCATACGCATTTAAAAAGGGATTATTTGGATGCACAATATACTTTTTAACTGTTGATAAAAGTAAAACAATCTGTTTAGATAAAATAATAATTGCCGTTGCCAATAATCTGAAAACTATCCATCATGTTTTGGTAAAAATATTTAACTTGGGTTTGCAAAAGTAAATGATTTCTAAGATAGCTTGTTTATTAACAAAAAACATTTTTACTTTATTTCAAAAAAGCCTTCACTCAAACCAATTTATTTCCTAGTCTCCCATAACACCAATTAAATATTAAAATTAGCTTTATTATTTTAAGCAAAAGAGCTTATAAATTAAACCTTTTCCAAATATAAAATCTTCGAGCTTTTTTGCGCTTTTGTATGCTAATCGGCTAAATGTTATGCCTTGTTACAGTCCTAATTGCTTGTATTTTTCTTCTAGTAAATCTTTATAGACTATTTTCATATTTTCGGATAAGAATGATTTGTCGATCCAATCAATTGCTTTTGATTTATTTTTTAACAATCTGTTAAAACTTCCTTTGATTTGTTTAGGAGTTAACCCTAACCCATTTCCCAATTGTTCAAAATGTTCTCTTTTCAACTTTTTTTTCTTTCCCACTAATGTCAGTGCAAGTTCCTCCGGATCATCTGGGAATATTATTGCAACATTTAACAAGTCGTAAGCAGGAGACAATATCCAACCCGAAGGGCCTTCGATCATCGAGAAGTTCGGATCACGTGAAAAAGTATGGGGATTACGCAAAAAGTTTATGTAGCCTAAAAAGGAAAAAAGTTGTATCCGTAACGCCTCTTAAATTCGCTCTAAAAAGTTTGATTTTAGAATTAAAAGATTCAGCATTTGCATTCGTGTTCCTGTTATCAAAAAAGTTCAAAATGTTTTCCATGTGATACTCTACCGAATAGCAAACAGAGTTAAATTCATTGTTTTTAAACTCTAAAGTTTTATTAATCCATTTATCAAATTCTATCTTAGCAATGTTTTTAAATTTGGTATCGTATATCGCCCTGAAATCAATAATGTGTTCATAAGCTTTTTGTAAAACAGGGAAATTATCGAACAGTATTTTAGCTCTTAACTTTTGACTACCAGTCCATTCAAATGGTTTTTTATTCAAAATGAATTTACTTCTAGCTAGTAATTGTTTAGGTGTATCACCATTACTAAAAACCTTTGGTTTATATTTTACTTTTTTTGATTTAGCCTTTGCTATTTTTCGATTTTCTTTATCTAATTCCTTCCATCGTAATTTTACTCTAATATGTTGTAAGGCATCTATAGCTAATTTTACAACATGAAATCTATCTGTTACTAATGAAGCGTTAGGAAAAGCTTCTTTAACCGCAGACTCCATATTTCTAGCCATATCTAAGGTGATTTCTTTTACTTTATTTCTTGATTCTAAAGGTAGTTTTTGTAGTATTTTCACAATAATCTCCGATTTTGTTCCTTTAATACAAGCCACCAATGTTCTTTTTTTACATCTTCCATTTTTGTTGGTAACAAAAGTATATAACTCGCCCTGTGATAAAGATACCTCGTCAATACTTAAATGTTCTCCAATATTTTCTGGAAATATCATGTAATCATCAGCATGATTCTTTTGTTCCCAAGCATTATAACCGCTAGTTTTCTTTTTGTAATGTCGGCGTAATTTATCCGATTTTATTGCATAATAGCTAGCAATATTACTTATCGTATCTTCTCGGGTCTCTACCTGTATATTTTAAAAAATCCGAAAGTTCTTTGGTTAATTTAGAGCCTTCGGTTATAAAACTATAGTCGTTTGTATATTCTTTTTTGGTTAGCTTATTGCGCCAACGACGACGTTTTATAACTAAATAAACTGCTTTTCCCCTTATAGGAAAATCTTGTATAGTAGAGGATGGTAAAAATCCTTTTGATTCATAATCCGAAGAAATTATCTCTTCTGGCAGAGTGTTTTTTTCGTTTAAATGGATGTAATATTCCTCCTTTTTTGATGAGATATTACATAGTTTTTTTAACTCAACTATATCAAAACAACTTACAAGTAACTCAGGTAAAAAAAACTGATAAAACATCTTTTTCCATTCGATTTTTTTACCTCAAAATTAAAGCTTATTCCCCATAGTTTTTAATATGACCCAGAAGTTCTTTAGATGCATATCATTATTTCCAGTTATAAAGGAAAATATTACTAGATCGAAATAAAAAATTTTATCTAGTAAAGTGTTACTAGAATAGCTACCCAAAGCGTTTCCAACTTTTTCCAAAGAACTTCTATATTTATCAAATGCTTCCGTAATTTGAAACATATCTAGCATATGAATCTTCGCTCCAGTTTGTGTACGGTCAACTCGTTTTGTGATATAGGATAGTTCACCTGATAACAACCGAATTAATGATGATGGTACAACTTGGATTCCAAAGGATTCTGCTATTCGCATTGTTACATGTTCGTTTTCAGGCATTTCCCGAAATCTATCTGAAGGCGGTTTAAAAATATATTGCCCCCCTAATGCCCCAATCACAGTTAGTCTTGTGTCGGAATTCTCTTTGTTTTTTTTAACTAACGACATGGATAGCTTTGCCTGAACACCTGGAACAGCAACACTTCTCTCAACTACATTTTTTGCCAGTTCATCCATTTGATCGAGGGAATATTCAATTTTTGGAGGAGTTGATGTTCCAAAAAAATCCATCGAACATTTCTCGTGAAAGTCATTTCCACCTTCTACAGGTTTGTAACAATATAAACATCTATTTTCCATTTTCTTCTACTATTGGTTCCACACTTACTGCACCAATGCAATTTTTACAACAAGCCAGTAGTAAACCCATACGATCATTTTTATTGATTTTCCAGTTTTCTGAAGCTATGTCTAGCAACCAACCTTCTGGAATTAATCCTTCAAAAAATGGAAAAAGTCGCTTTTCAATATATGGTTTTAGTCTCACTGGCATTGTAAAAGTGATGAAGTTATTTGGATGATTTTTTATGTATTTTTCATCATACTGAAAAACATATTCGCCATCATCAGTTTCAGTAACTATACCAGCAAAATCATCTTTATAAAACACCTTACCTTGTCTCATTCGTTTATGTTTTTACTTTTAACAGGAGCTAGTTCATGTCCAAACATCTGAAGCACTAAGTTCACCTTATCCATATTCAAATTCGTTTTACCCTGTTCTATTTTACGTATTACAGTTAGTGCAACTCCTGTTCTTTCAGCAAATTCTTCCTGCGTAAGATTTACCTCCTTTCTTCGTTCTTTTACAAATGCTGAAAATTGCTTCATTATATGTAATTAGATATAAAATTTATTTTAATAATAAAATTATATGTAATTAGATATAATATAATAACATGTAATTACTTTATATGTTTTTACATATATTTAGATTGAATTTATGATAATTGGGGACGGACTTGATTTTTATCAATTTCCTTCTTTGTTAAAGTTTAAAATTGGAATTATCTTTTTCATAATGTTATTCTTTAGTCAATCTACATTTTAGTCCTATCGTTAAATTCATTCCGTTATGTTGTATTTTACTATTTGCTATGTAATCTGAATTTGTAACTGTTGTAATTGATGTAAAACTTCGTTGATATGAAAACGAAGTAAATAACCAATATCGTCCCTTTAGTTTATACCCTCCACCCATTTCAAAAAGTCCTGCAAAATCGAAATTTGAAACACGATTCGTCACGTCAAATTTTTCATACCCTATAAATTTTGAATCTGTGTCGAAAATTGGTACAGTTGACTTAGCGTCTACAAGTAAAGATGGTATTACTCCGATATTTGTAAACCCAAAAAGTTTAGTTCCAATATTAAACCCAGTTTTTATTGGAAGTGAAATATAGTCATAGTTGAATTTTATCATGTTTTTTTCTAATGTTACGTTTCCAAAATCGTCTGAGAGTATAAAGTCGTCTGTAAAACCACGTTGATTATAAATGAAATCTGCCCCAATTGAAAAATACTGTTTAAATAGATAATCGTAGGTCAGTCCAGCAGTAATCCCTGTCCTTGGCTGGCTAGTACCTAAATATTTACTAATAATATTTGTCGAGTTAACTCCACCTTTCAATCCAATAAGATGATTTTGTCCAGCAACTTTTAAAGTTGAAATTGTGAAGATGAAGATGAGTGTAATTTTCATTATCTGTCTTTTGTTGTGTCGTTTTACCATTGGTTATAACATTATAGTATTTTACTTGCAGTTTTTTGCTCAAAAATAGGATAAAAAAGTAGAAATTTCAAAATTTCGAAAGTGTTAATAGGTTGTTGTGGAGAGAAGAATAATCGGGGACGGACTTGATTTAAAAAATTAGATATAAAATTTATTTTAATAATAAAATTATATGTAATTAAATATAACGACATGTAATTACCCTATATGTTTTTACATATATTTAGATTGAAATTATGATAATCGTGGACTGGCTCGGTGGTGGGTTTCGGAGATAAATTTTTGTTCACAGGATAATCTTGATTCTAAAGATTATTTTTGAAATGAAGGAATTATGCCAAGGTAACAATTACGCAAAGGAAATTTCCGATGTAAAGATTTATTAAAATGAATAAAACGATTTGATTAGTTTCTCCTTAATTTAAAATCTATTTATTTCCATCTCAACTCTATTTTTTTTCTACCCAGTTCTTTAGGTGCTTTATCTTCGCTCCATTCTTCAGTGGCAACAAAAAATAAATAAATATTTTTTTTAATTTTTTGTAATGGGATGTCTTTTTTTGTTTTTTCAACAGAAATTTTATCTATGGTTTTAGTTCCAATTACAACATTGTTATTAATTTCGATATTATTGTCAAACCTATGCCAATCCATATTTTTATCGTAAAATAAATAAGAAACAGCTTTATCATCAATTACTAATTCCTTATCCTCATTAAAATTCTTTTCGGCTCTAGTCATCGAGCCTAACTGATTGTAGTTTTCAATTTCTTGTTCATCTTTTAAATTATAATAATCTCTATTAAATGATGCGCTCATATAAACACCATCATGGTTGTTTAAGGTAATCCTAATTTTAAATTCTTTTTTTTCAAGATTTGCTATATTATCAACCAAGGGAACAATTTTGCCATCTTGTATAATTTCTACTTGATATGTTTCGGATTCGATTTCAGTAAAACTCATAAAGAGTATTGTAACCAAAAGAGTTTTAAAGATAATTTTCATTTTTTTATATTTATATTTCGAATTTAAATGTATGCAAATATATGTTTAAATTTTATGTTTTATCTTGATTTTTTCAAACTTAATTCCTTTGGTAAATTCTTTAATCATAAATGAGATATGAAAGAAAAAATATTTTTTTAAATATTGATTTTATTGGAGGTTTTGGTACTTTAACATAAGAAGGCGAGAAAAACTAAGCTAGGATTTTAAAACGAATAAAAAAGCTCAATTTATTGAATTAAAAAATTACAAAAAGCAAAATATGGTTAACCAAAACTGTATAAAGCTTTTAACTATATTCCTTAAAAACTTTGAAGATCAAAGGGTTTTAATGGGTGAAAACTTTTTAATATAGCGTTAGTCTATACTAACGTTTTGGAGCTTGGAGAAGAAGCTGATTTCGAAGTACTAAACTGTCTGCAAGCACTGAACTTGATACGAAGCATAAAGCTTCAATTAAGCAATGTACCCGCTTTTTTTCCAAACGCCTGTTATGTGCCGCTTTCTTGTCATTTGTAATAGTAATACCAATTGCTTTCGTAGTGATTGTCGAAATTTTCTTTGCTGTCAAGGTAAATATTGAATTTGTCCTGCTTAAAATATCCAAACTCGTTGTATTGCTCTAAAAGGTCAAAATATTTGTCAGTCCATATTTTTCTTGTTTCACTATTTTCATATTGCATTACTTGTTTGTCTGTATAAACAAAAAATGTTGTGCCAGCAAATGCTCTGGAAATTTCCCATAAGTCATCACAATTTAGTTGTTTCTTTAGTTCAGATATTTTTCCTTGAGGAACATTTTCATTTGCTTCTATTCGTGCAACAGGTTCAAATGCACTAAATACTATTAGGATGTTGTCAGTTATATATGATGATGGCTTAAAGAGGTTGGTTAGTTTTAGTTTATTAGTCGATTTTTTATTCCTAAGAATTTCTGTGAATTTTTTGGCTATTGCAGTTTGCTTGTCAGAATGGAAATTCCCCAACTGACCGTCCCGAAATTTTAAGCTCTCTTTTTCAAATTCAAAACAAATCTGAAGTCTGGATTGCTTTCTTTTCGCAGAGATAAATGTGTCATAAATGATATTAATTGTTCTAACTTCATAAGTCTCATCTATCCATTTCGCTAATTCAAAGAAGTCAGGATCAATTGTTGTCTTACCGAGTATTATTTGCTTTGTCGCTTTATATTCTTTGTCGGATGGCATTATCATGTTATAGCTGTCGTTTTAAAGTGGTAAATAACATTTACGCTTACGCTACTAATACCCCCATTGCGTTAACTACGCAATTAGATAAAGGTTGATTAATTCTTTTGATGGAATTACAAAAACACTTATCAAGTATTTTTAGCATAAACTTTTGTATTGCAAATATAATTTTTTTCATAACATATCCAATGGACTTTTTATCGTATCTAAGATTTAAACAGAGACTATAAACTGTAAACTTCCTTTGTGCGCATGCCTCTTTTGTGAATTATTTTAAGGGTAATTCAACCTTAAAGATTCAAAGTCCTGTAAGAAAAATACTTTGCGCAACTTTGTGTTTATCTTTGTTTACTTGGTGGTTAAATAAAAACCGTTTGCATCTTTGATTCGAAAAAAACGCTTTCGTAACTTGGCAAAAGTATATGGAAGTGTAAATTCCTTACACCCTTTCCCAAATGGCGGATTTGAAGTTGGTTTTGGTTTTTACGAAGTAAAAAAGTAGGGATTTCCAGATGATGAAGGAAACGGAGGTGGCTAGGGCGGCGCCGTTGATACCCATGGTGGGTATCCATAAATAGTTAAGTAATATGTTGCTAACTAAGGCGATGGATACACTGTAAATGGCTACTTTTTGTTGTTGGTTGAGGATTAAAATGTTGATTACAGGCCCGAAGGCTACGTTGATTAATTGCCCCAAACCAAGGATAATCATGGCTTCGTAACCCTTTTCGTAATTGTCGGTTTTTTTACCAAAAGTGCTTAAAATATCTTCTCCTAAAAATACAATGGATAAAAACACAAAAATAGAACCCACAAAAACCACACGGATTTTTTTAACGATAAATTGGTTGATTTGCTGCTGATTAAGCGATTGATTATTTTGCGAAATATAAGGCGCAAAAACATGATCGTAAATCAATAATCCAAAAGCACTTAAATAAGCAAATTTATTCGCCTGCGCATAAATAGCGTAATTCTCCAAACTCTCTAATCCGTACAAAATAAAACCATCAATTTTTAAATTTAAATTACTTAACAATACAAACGGAAAAATACTTAAAGCCCCTAAATAGTAGTTTTTTACAGGCGCTTTTTGTTGTAAACTTTTACTGTTTTTTTGGATGTAATTGTAAAAAATAGCCCCTGTGATAAAGGAAAACAAACCAAAAAGTAGGATTAAAAAATAGATGGTTTCATTTTGGTAAATCCCCCCAATCCAAAGAACTAAACAAAACACCACAACGGTTAATGGACGGATAATTTTTTCGGGGATTACCGCCAAATAAATTTTTTCGAAACCGTGTAAAATCGACGAAAAAAACTTTAAAATAGTAAAAGAAGGCAGCACAATTAAGGCCATTAATAAAGGTAAATTGGCATTATCGCTATGTTGCGAAAAACTGTAATGTATAATATAAATTGCAGGAATAATTAAAGTAGAACTTAACAAAATGGTGCGCAAACCTTGTTGGATAAACAACGAAATTTTAAATTTTTGATAATTTAAAAAAGGAATTTCTTTAACTGCCAATAATTGGAATCCAGCAGTACATACCAAAGCCCCGGTTTCTAAAATATTTAATAAAAATTGGTAAATACCCACATACTCCTGATTAAGTACTTTAGTAACCAACCAACTGGAAACAAAGGAAATTAAAATACCACCCACAAATAAAATAGCACTTAAGTTAAGTAACTTTGTAAAGTTTATTTGGTTATTATTGGGCGTCATTTAAAAAATTGAGAGTTTTTTGCGTAAATTTAAAGTTAATTAAACAAATAGCCAATTAATTGGATTTTTAACCCTTATAAATTGTATTGTGCAGCAAAAATTAGTGCTTAGTATATTGGTTTGTATGTTTTGTGTTGCAGTAAAAGCGCAGGATATACATTATACCCAATGGATGCATGCGCCTTACCAATACAATCCGGCAAGTACAGGGCAGTTTGATGGCAATCATCGTTTTCATTTAAACCACCGCAATCAGTGGTCGTCTGTTACCGTTCCGTTTTTAACTTTTGGAGCCATGGCGGATTCTCGTACTTTGCTTCCCGTAAAAGGTTTACACGTTATGAGTTCGTTTTTATATGATGTTACAGGCGATTCTAAATTCACTACCATTCATTTTCAGTTGGGTGTTGCTTATGAAATTCCGTTGGGTTTGGATAGTATTTTTAAATGGAAAATTGGCGTGCAAACATCGGTAAATCAAAAAAGATTATCCCTACGCGATTTGGTTTTTGATGACCAGTTTGATGGATTTTTAAATAATCCGAGTTTAGGAACTAACGAAAATTTAGCCCGATTATCGCGCAGTTATTTTGATATTGCATTGGGGAGCGAATGGGCGGTGAAGGTTTCCGAAAAAATGAACCTAAATTTTGGTTTAAGTTGGTTTAATGTCCTAAAACCGCAACAAAGTTTTTTTAACGACAATGCTATAATTTTAAACCCACGATACAATATCATGGCTCAAGCCGATTGGAAATTGGATAACAAATGGACGATGCATCCCGGGATTTTATACTCTGCACAAGCCAATTATCAATCGTTTAATTGGGGAACTTTATTGAGTTTGGATGTAAGCGAAAACATATTTTTTACGCAAAAATTATTGCTAGGCGGCTACATTCGTGCGCGGGATGCGGGAAGTTTAATGGTTGGTTATCAGTATGATGCTTGGAAAGCAATGTTGAGTTACGATGTCAATTACTCGGATTTAGTACCTGCAAGTAATTATCGTGGTGGATTGGAATTGGCTTTAATTTACATTATAAAAAATCCGCCTGTTCGTCCGTTGTATAAAAACTGTCCCGATTATTTATGAGGCTGCAAAAAATTACATATAGTTTAATTTTACTGCTCGGACTCCATTCTGTTGTTCAAGCACAAAAAAAGATA
>JACCDH010751527.1_pt1 | contig 14770 bp, 15 predicted proteins | sample 7442481 | NCBI WGS metagenome assembly JACCDH01 (sample SAMN15323433, study PRJNA562643) | freshwater metagenome | isolation source: river surface water | place: USA:Blue River Watershed | collected 2017-08-15
CGCCGCCGGTGCGCAGTTCATCGTGATGATCTGCGGCGACGTGATGACGATGCCGGGCCTGCCGAAGGTGCCCAGCGCGGTGAAGATCGACATCGACGAGACCGGCAAGGTCGTCGGCCTGTTCTGACCGGGAAAACCCATGCGCGCAGCCGTCTACACCAGCCGTGGCCCCGCCGCCGACGTGCTGAAGATTATCGACAGGCCGGAATCCGAACCCGGCCCCGGTGAAGTGCGGGTCAGGGTCGCATTCAGCGGCGTCAACCCGTCGGACGTGAAATCACGCTCCGGCGTGGCCGCGCGCGCGGGCGGTTTTCCCGAAGTGACGCCGCACAGCGATGGCGCAGGCACCGTAGACAAGATCGGCGCCGGTGTCTCGCCTTCCCTGTCCGGCCAGCGCGTCTGGATGTTCAACGGACAGTGGGAACGCCCTTATGGCACCGCGGCCGAATACATCACCCTGCCGGCGTCGCAGGTCGTACCGCTGGCCGATCACACCTCGTTTGAAGTCGGCGCATCGATCGGCATTCCGCTGATGACGGCGATGCATGCGGTGCAGTCCTGCGGCTCGCTGCTGGGCAAGACCGTGCTGGTGCCGGGCGCGGCCGGCAGTGTCGGCTTCTATGTCACGCAGCTCGCCGCGATGGCCGGCGCGCGCGTGATCGCCGTCGTCAGCACGGACGCAAAGGCGAAGCTGGCGCGCGACCTGGGCGCTGCGGAGATCATCAACTACAAGACAGAATCGCTGGTCGAGCGCACGCAGGCGCTGACCGATGGCACGGGCGCGGACTTCATCATCGACGTCGACGCGGCGGCGCATGCGCCGCATTACGGCAGCCTGCTGCGCTTCGGCGGCAAGGCGGTGATCTACGGCACCAACCAGCCGCAGGTCGCCATGCCGTTCGGGCCGATGATCCTCGGATTCATCAGCCTCTATTACTTCATCGTCTACAAGCTGCCCGCGCCGCTGCTGCGCGAGGTGCTGGCCGGCGTTGCGCAAGCACTGGCGCGGCCCGGGTTCCGCCATCCGCCGGTGGCAGTCCACGCCCTCGACGACATCGTCGCCGCGCACGAGCAAGTGGAACGCGGCGCGAACGCGAAAGTGCTGATCAAGCTCTGACCATGGCACAGTTCAGCGATCATTTCGGCAAGGTCGCAGGTCAGTATGCGGACTTTCGTCCGCGCTATCCCGACGAATTGTTCGATTGGCTCGCCGGTCAGTGTGCGGGCGACGATCTCGCGTGGGATTGCGGCTGCGGCAGCGGGCAGGCATCGGTCGCGCTGGCGCAGCATTTCGCGCATGTGCGCGCGACCGACGCGAGCCGCGAGCAGATCGTGCATGCGCAGCTCTGTGCCGGCGTCGAGTACGACATCGCCGGCGCCGACAACAGCGGGCTGCCCGATCGCTGCGTCGACCTGGTGACGGTCGCGCAGGCGCTGCACTGGTTCGAGCTGAGCTCGTTCTATGAAGAAGTGCGTCGCGTCGGCAAGCCCGGCGCGGTGATCGCCGCGTGGACCTACGGCGTACAGGAGGTCGATGGCGACGACGTGAACGCGGTGGTGCGCCATTTTTATGACGCCGTGGTCGGGCCGTACTGGCCGGCGGAGCGCCATCATGTCGAGACCGGCTACCGCGAGCTCGAATTCCCCTTCACCCGCATCGACGCGCCGCCATTCGCGATGCGGCAGCAGTGGCCGCTGGCGCAACTGCTCGGCTACTTCCGCTCGTGGTCGGCGACGGCGCGCTACAAGGCGGCCAACGGCCATGATCCGGTCGATGCGCTGGAGCGCGAGCTGTTGCCGTTGTGGGGCGATCCCGCACAGGCGCGGGCGATACGCTGGCCGCTGTCCGTGCTGGCGGGCCGGCTGGACTAGGCCGGCGATCCAATCAATAATCCGGGGCGAACAAGAATAACGACATGATCCTCGAACCCGAAGCCCTACAGTCGCTGTGGCTGACCGTGAAGCTCTCTGCGGTAGTCACGCTGATCCTGCTGCTGGTCGGCACGCCCATCGCATGGTGGCTCGCGCGCACGCATTCCGCGCTGAAGGCGCCGGTCGGCGCGCTGGTTGCGCTGCCGCTGGTGCTGCCGCCGACCGTGCTCGGTTTTTACCTGCTGCTGGCGATGGGACCGAACGGTTTCGTCGGACAGCTCACCTCTTCGCTCGGCCTCGGCCTGCTGCCTTTCACGTTCTGGGGGCTGGTGCTCGCGTCGGTGTTCTACTCGCTGCCTTTCATGGTGCAGCCCTTGCAGCACGCATTCGAATCCATCGGCCGCCGCCCGCTCGAAGTCGCGGCGACGCTGCGCGCAACGCCGCTGGACGCCTTCTTTTCCGTCGCGCTGCCGATGGCGCTGCCCGGCTTCCTGACCGCATCGGTGATGAGCTTCGCGCACACCGTCGGCGAATTCGGCGTGGTGCTGATGATAGGCGGGAACCTCGCCGGCCAGACACGCGTCGCGTCGGTGCAGATTTATGACTATGTCGAGGCGATGCAGTACGAGCACGCGCATGCGGTCGCACTGGTGCTGATCGCATTCTCCTTTGTCGTGCTGCTCGCGCTGCACCTGTCGCGTCCGCGCGTGAAAGGCGGGGGCTGAGATGGACGGCCTGCGCGCGCGGTTCAGGCTGGAGCGTCCCGGCTTCTCGCTGGATGTGGAGCTTCGCCTGCCCGGTCGAGGCATCAGCGCGCTGTACGGCCCCTCCGGTTGCGGCAAGACCACGCTGCTGCGCTGCCTCGCCGGTCTCGAACGCGCCACTGGCATGCTGAGCGTGAACGGCGAGGTCTGGCAGGATGCGTCGGTCTTCAGGCCGACGCACGAGCGCGCCATCGGTTACGTCTTCCAGGAGGCGAGCCTGTTCCCCCACCTGTCCGCGCTCGGCAACCTGCAATACGGGATGAAGCGCTCGCCGCAGGCGAAGGCGGTCGATCTTGACGCGATCATCGAGCTGCTCGGCATACGCAGCCTGCTGCACCGCAAGGCCGACGCCTTGTCCGGCGGCGAGCGGCAGCGGGTCGGTATTGCGCGCGCGCTGGCGGTGAACCCGAGGCTGCTGCTGATGGACGAGCCGCTGGCCGCGCTCGACCTGAAACGCAAACAGGAGATCCTGCCCTACCTCGACCGGCTGCAGCGCTCCCTGCAGATGCCGGTGGTGTACGTCACGCATTCGCCGGATGAGGTCGCGCGGCTCGCGCACCATCTGGTGGTCATGGAAGACGGCCGCGCGCTGGCCAGCGGCCCCCTGGCCGAAACACTGGCGCGCGTGGATTTGCCGATCCGGCTCGGCGATGACGCCGGCGTGGTGATCGAATCCGTCGTCGGCACGATCGATGGCCAATGGCACCTTGCCCGCATGGACTTCGACGGCGGCAGCCTGTGGATCCGCGACCCCGGCCTCGAGGCCGGCACGCCGGCCCGCGTCCGCATACTGGCCAGCGACGTCAGCCTCGCGCGCGAGCAGCCGCGCAAGAGCAGCATACAGAACCTGCTGCATGGCCGCGTCGACCGCATTGCGAATGACGAGCATCCCGGTCTGGCGCTGGTGCGCGTTCAGGTCGGCGGCGCGGCGCTGCTGGCGCGCGTCACGCACCGCGCACTGTCCGAGCTGGCGCTGCGCGAAGGGGATGACGCGTGGGTGCAGGTAAAATCCGTCGCGCTTGCCCGTTGAGGATACTGCGATGCGCGTGACCTTCCCCCGCCTGCCCTGCCTGCTGCTTGCGCTCTTGATGGCGATCGGCGCCAGTGCGCACGCGGAGACACTGCGCTTCAACTGTCGCGGCTACATGCCCATCTATCTCGGCAGCTGGGTGCCGATCAATCCGGATCCCAGCGACTTCGATCCGCTGGCGATCGAAGTGAACGATGCGACCAGCATGACCAGCTTCGTGCTGACCATGATAGGCCGCGCGAATTTTCCGACCAAGATCAGCGAGGCGCATGTCAAGGGCGCCATCGCCTATCGGCAGCTGATGGTCGACGACATGATCGAGTTCATCGACTTCCACCTCAATCGCGGCACCGGCGAAGTGAACATCACGGCGCTGGAAAAATCCCGCCGTCCCCACCTGCTGTACCGCGGCCGCTGCAACCTTTACAAGCCGCCGTTCTGACGCTCGCTGCCGCGCTTGCCGGACGGCCCGGCGTCGCGCCCGGCAGCGCTGACCTGACGGGAACATTTCCCTGTTTCCGCACTCTTTTTCGTTCAGGTACGTCCGTCTTGACCGATTGATACGCGTCAAAACCGTCGCTGTTCCATCGAGCCCCGTCCTTGCCTCACGGATACAGTAGATCTGCCCTCATTGAAACCCGACGCATCCCTTGCCCGTCCGACAATATGCTGCCGCAAGTGACGCCCTCACCGAACGAGTTCAGGATCGCCGAACTGCAGGCCGAGGTCGCGCAGCTGCGCGAGGAAATTGCGGGCATGGAACAGCGATTGCGCGAGAAGCACGCCAAGTTCCGCGCGACCTTCGACCTGGCAGCTGTCGGCATCGCACACGTGGCCATCGATGGCAGCTGGCTCGAGGTGAACGAGAAGCTGTGCGAGATCGTCGGCTACACCCGTGAGGAATTGCTGGCGCTCAGCTTTCAGGACATTACCTATCCGGACGACTTGCAGGCAGACCTCGATCTCGTCCATCAGCTGCTGGCCGGCGAGATACCGGGTTACTGCCTCGAAAAGCGCTACCTGCGCAAGGATAGATCGCTGGTCTGGATCAAGCTGAATGTGTCACTGGCGCGGGACGCCCATGGCAAGCCAGAATATTTCGTGTCGGTCATCGAGAGCATCAATGACCGCAAGCTGGCCGAGCAGGAACGCGAACGCGTGAAACAGGCGCTGGCGTTCAGCGAGTCGCGCTTTCGCACCGCCTTCGACAACATTCCCGACGTGATTGTGATCTACGATCGCGAGCTGCGGATACAGTACGTGAATCCGGCGACCGTGCAGATCACCGGCATGCAGCCGTCGGAATTCATCGGCAAGCGCGAGGACGAGATCTTTCCGGCCGAGCTGATCGCGCCGTGGCAGCCGGCGATGCGTGCGGCGCTCGACGAAGGCCTGGTGCAGACGGTGGAGGTCAGCTTGCCGATGTCGACCGGCATGCGGAATCTGGTGATCACCTGCGTGCCGATCCGTGACCAGCAAGGGCAGATCAATGAACTGATGGGCATCACGCATGACGTCAGCGATCGCCGCCGCGCCGAGCAGGAAGCGGTGAAAGCCGCGCTGCATGACAAGCTGACCGGACTGCCGAACCGCGCGCTGCTGTTCGAGTATTCCGCGCATGTGTTCGATCAGGCAGCGCGCAACCAGCATGAAGGCGGCGTGCTGTTCATCGACCTCGATCGCTTCAAGCCCATCAACGACCTGCACGGCCACCAGACCGGCGATGCGGTGTTGCGCGAGGTCGCACGGCGCATCAAGGCCCAGGTGCGCAAGGCCGATCTCGTGTTCCGCCTCGGCGGCGACGAATTCCTGGTGCTGCTGCCGCAACTGGTCAACAGCACCGAGGCGGCGACGATCGCGCAGCGCATCGTGCAGGTGCTGGCCGCGCCCATCATGGCCGAAGGCATAGAGCTGCAGATGTCGGCATCGATCGGCATCAGCGTGTTCCCGCGCGACGGCATGGACATGCAATCGCTGGTGAACGCCGCCGACAGCGCGATGTACCACGCGAAGCAATCCGGCAAGAACAACTGGCAATTCTTTTCGGCCGACCTGTCCGGTCGCGTGCACGCGCAGATGAGCCTGCAGGACCGGGTGCGCGGCGCGCTGAAGCGGCGCGAATTCTCGCTGGTGTTCCAGCCGGTGCTCGACCTGAAGACCGGCGCGCTGGCCAGCGTCGAGGCGCTGCTACGCTGGCCCAAATCCGGCGTCGGGCCCGACCAGTTCATCCCGGCCGCCGAGGCCGTGGGCCAGATCGTCGCGATCGGCGACTGGGTGATGCAGGAGGCCTGCCGCGCGCACAAGCGCTGGCGCGAGCGCGGCCTGCCGCCGATACCGGTAGCGGTCAATGTGTCGGCGTTGCAGATGCGGCAAAAGGATTTCCGGTTCAAGGTGCTGGGCGTGCTGCGGCGAGAGCGCCTGCCCGCCGATGCGCTGCAGATCGAGCTGACCGAATCGACCTTGCTGGAAGATGTCGATTACACGATCTACCTGCTGACCAAGCTGCGCCAGGACGGCGTGCGCATCTCGCTCGACGATTTCGGCACCGGCTATTCGAGCCTGTCCTACTTGTCGCGGCTGCCGGTCAACAAGATCAAGATCGACAAGTCCTTCACCCGTCACCTGACCACCGACGCGACCTCGCGCGCGGTGACGGAGGCGATCATCACGCTGAGCCGTCGGCTGGAACTGGAGGTGGTGGCCGAAGGCATAGAGACGCAGACCATGTTCGATGAAGTGCGCCGGCTCGGTTGCCAGCAGGCGCAGGGCCACCTGATCAGTACGCCGCTGGCGGCCGAGCAGTTCGAAGCCTGGTACCTTGACCGCCAGGCGACACGCGCATCACGACGCCAGCCCGTGCCCTGACGCGTGTTACTGCCGGCGGCCGGCGCTGACCGCGTAGACGACCGGACGGTACAACAGCACCGGATCATTTGACGGCTTGATGCCGTCCGGCAGGATCAACGGGTTGTACGCCAGCTTTTTCTCGATCTCCTTTGCCTCGGGCACCACGCGCGTGATCGACAAGGTGCCGAGCTCGACCAGCTTGCGGTCGGCAGGCCAGACCACGGTCGGGTCAGTCAGCACGTCATCCTTGTCGGCGACCTGCAGCAGCAGCTTGAACTTCGCCGGCTTGTTCGCGACGCGCGCGGCCAATTCTTCCATCAGGTAATCCGGCCCGAGCTTCGCCGCTTCTTCATCGGACAGGAACTGCTCGCCGGCGACCGGAATCACCTGGTAGCGGCCGAACACGCTGGCGCCCTCCTTGTTCGTGAACTCAAATGCGTTGACGCCATAGAAGGCTTGCGTCGCAAAGCTCAGGGGCATCGGCTTGGGCGCCTTCACGAACGCGAGCGCGGCCGGATGCGAGGCGAGGAACTGCTCGATCGGCGACGGCTTTGCGCCCGTCTTGCTCTGCGCGACCGCATTCAGCAGGCCGAGGAAGTCATCGGGATTCGCTACCGGGAAGCCGTTATGGCTGATGCCGACGAAATCGGTGTAGCTGCCCCCTGGCAGCGCGTAGCGGACCGCCATGCCGAACGGACGGCTATTCGGGTTCCCGTCCGGGATGGTCGGCACGCCGGTGCCGGTGGAAAAGCGCACCGTGATGCCGACCGAGCGCCTGAAGTGCAAAGCCTTGCTGATGCGGGCAGCCTCCGGCGTCGGCGTGAAAATGCCGCCGGCGATGAAGCCCTTCGCATGGTTCGCACGGTGACCCGCGTGCGGACCGCCGGACAGCTGGTCCAGCGTGTCGACGGTCTGTTCAGCGACGGATTTGCCGTCGGCGGCTGCGGCAAAGCTCGCGCCTGCCATTGCAAGCGCAAGCAGCGCATGCTGAAAATACTTGTTCATGTTGCCTCCCTGTAAATGACATTCATGTAAACGGAGCATCCCGCTGCAAAGACGCCAGCGTTAACCGCACAAAATTTGTTTGTGCGTAATGTACTTCATGAACAGAGGAGCTGCGGAGTATCAGCCTGGCGACTGCCGCCAGCCATCGTCGGCCCGCAGGAAGGTCGCCACCGCCAACGGTTTGAAGCCCCGCGCCGGGTCGGAACAGTCGTGGCGCACCAGGCGGATTGCCGCAAGCGCGGGATCGATGTCGATCACATTGAACGAATTCGGCGCGCCGGACCGGGTGCGCGAGGACACCGCCGTTCCTGCGCCGCTCAGCACGAAATGCCTGCGCAGCCCGGGAAACGACGCACGCGTATCGGCCTGCAGCGGCATGTGGACGTGGCCGCTCAACACCAGGTCGGCAGAAAGCCGGGAGAGTTCTTCTGCGATCACGGGTGCGCCGATCAGGCGCTCATGACTGTCCTGCTTCAGCAAAGTATGCAGCGGGTGGTGGGCCACCACCAGCCTCACCAGGGCGTCGCTTACGGCACCTGAGACGCGCCTGCGCAGAACGTCCAATGCGATGTCTCCGCGCGTGTGCCTGAACCTCCGTGTGCTGTCGATGCCGGTCACGACCACGCCTTCGGCGGACCAGCCTGTCTCGGCCGGACCGAAAGCGCGATGGTAGGCGTGACGCGGTGAAAACAGGCGCATCGGCACGTTGAACAATGGCAGATCATGATTTCCCGGCACCAGCAGCCTGGGCACGGCCGGCAGGCGATCAAGAAATGCGCGCGCCGCCGTGAATTGCGACCGCCGCGCGCGCTGGGTGATATCGCCGGAGACAACGATCAGGCTCGGTGCCAGCGCGTGCAAGGCATCGACCAATGCGCGCACGATCTCCGGCACCTCGGTGCCGAAATGCGGGTCGGACAAGTGGACGATCCTCACGCCGGCGATGAGACCTGGCCTGGCGGCACGATCAGGTTCAGTGCGCGCCTGCCCTTGCTGAACACCAGCGGCGGCGGCATCGAGCAAAGCTCACCGTCGATGGCCAGCTCGATACGCCGACGCTTGCTCTCGATGACCAGCGTGCCGGCACAAAAGCGCTCGAGTTCCGGCTCCCGGTGCATGCTGCCTATCGCGCCGAGCAGTAGCTGTCGCATTTGCACGAGGCGACCGACCGGGGGCTGTATGACAACGGCGAGACGGCCTTGCGCAATGCAGTCGGCCACCTCCAGACCAAGCTGGTTCAACTGGAAGGCATTGTTGCCGACGAATACCATGGTCGTGCGCCTCAGCTGCCGCTCGCCGTCAGCATCGAATCCGACGGCAAAGCGACGCTGTCCGCGCAGTAGCGTCCACAGGCCGGCGCAGGCAGCGACCCAGCGCCTGCGCCCGAGTTTCGCCTTGGTGCGCTCGCGATCGCGGATGATGCGCGGGTAAATGCCGAGGCTTGCATTGTTGACGAACATGCGGCCATTGACGAACCCGACGTCGATGGCCGCCGCTTGCCCGGTGAGGGCCAGACGCACGGCCGATACCGGATCGTCCGGCAAGCCGAACTCGCGCGCAAAGTAGTTGAAGGTACCGAGCGGCACCACGCCAAGGGTCAGCCCTCGGAGGAAGCAGGCGCTGGCGACGGTGCTGACGGTGCCATCGCCGCCGGCCGCCACCAGCACGGCGCCCTGGGCTTCAGCCTGTTCGGCGGCGTCGCTGGCAACTTCGTCGAGGCGCTTCCCTTGTCCCACCTCGAGCAGGCGCGCCCGTCCTCCCAGCTCATGCAGTTCGTTTTCGATCAGGGCACGCACATCGGCCGACATGCCCGCGCTGCCGGCCCCCTGGTTCAGCAGCACGATGGCCGAATGCCTGCGTGAGGCCGACGCTCTTCCCGGCACATGGTCTGGCTGATCGCTACCTGTCATCGGAATATCGCCCAACGGAGGGATTTACTCGCCAGCTTAGTCCTTTTCCGATCTCCCGGTCTGCCTCCCGGCAAACCCATGGGGCAGCAGGCGCTGGCCTGAACTCGCCTCAGTTCTGGAAGCGGCGGGCTTTCAGATAGCGCTGGTAACGCAGAAAGACCCAGGTGAGCAGGCAAGCCACCGACGCGTTGGCCATCGCCTGCGACCCGCCGCCCTGCCAGCTTGGCTCGCCCAGCCTCAACAGGTTCATCGCGGCAAAAATGCCGAGCGACGACAGCGATATCGTGCCGACGATCTTCGTCTCCACGCGCTGGTTCAGCACCGCCCACAGGCAGACCGCCAGCACGATGGCATTCGAGACCAAGTTCACCCACCAGATCATCTTTCGGTTCCTCCGAGGAGCCTTGCGCGAATTTTCTGGATCAGCCCGTTTTCCAGTTCGCGGAAGATTTCGCGGCCGATGGCCAGCGCGAACAGACCAATCAGGAACTGCAGCGATGCATGCAATTCCTTCTGGTCGATCCCGCACCACTGGATGAGCACAGGCGCCACATACACCGCACAGGTCACGCCGACGCAGACGCTGGATACCTTGTGAACCATCGACAGCCCCTTGCCGACGAACTGCAGCGACACGAGGGCGCCGGCGAAACTCGGCATCAGCGGCAACAGGATATCGCGGACAACCTCATGGGCCCTATGCCAGAAATCAGGATTCATGGTGATGGTCTCGCTGCGAAGTTGGCCGTGCGCGAACGATCGGCGCTTGTTGCCCACGCAGACGTTCAGTTAGCGCGAATGTTGACGTGATAGCGCGAACAACGGACCCGATTCAACCGGCAGACGTACTTTGCTTCATGGGATGCCCGGGATCGACCGGGCTTGATCGAATCGATGTCTGACAAGGGTGCTGCTGCCAGAGTCAAAGCACCGGCAGCAGATCCACGGCCATGAGCGCGACAAATATTCTATCGTTTGTCCATGTACCACCGGCGACCGAGCCGACAGGCTAACTGCAGATCCCGCCAGGCAAGTAACTCGAGTATGCGCACGGCGGATATGGGAGCGTCTACGAGCAGGACCTGCTGATCGACGTCGAAAAAGGCATCGTCACCCGCCCGCATGTGCGGGAGAACACGACGGGTGACGATGACGGCTCTTGAAGGCTTATTGTGGCGAAGCTAGCGCACCGGAATCATCAGATGCTGGTAAGGCGTGCCCGGCCACATCACATACGGCACGGAGGTGTCGGGCTGCGCATCCTTCGGGTACATGTCGTAGAACTCTGGCGCGGCGCCGACGATCATCACATGCGGCCCCGTCTTCACCCAATGGTTGTTCGCGGTCGGCTGCTGGGCGTACGGATCGGTGTTGCTCGCATCGGTGCCACCGGCCAGCATGTACATGAAGCCCACTTTCCCCTGCTGCGGCGGCTTCTTCGACATCCATGCATTGGCCCAGTCGAGCGCTGCCTTGTCGAGGCACATCGGGTCGGGCCCGGGCGTGGCCGGATTGTCCGGCATGCAGGTGAACGCGTTGCTTCCCTGGCGTACCGTCCTCATCTTGCCATCTGTGCCCGGCACGACGATCGCGGCCTTCCTGGCCACGCTGGGGGGTGCCGCCTGCATGGCGCTGCTGATCAGCTTTGCATCGTCGCTGCCGCCGGCCGATGCTCCTGCGCTGGACGCACCCGCGCTGTCGGGCGGGTGAATGTCCGATTGATGCATCGGAACCTGCTCTTGCGCGCCAACGCCGCCGATCACCAGCAATGCGGCCAAGCCCCATGCCCCTCTGTTGATGTCCATGACTGTCTCCTGAAACTTGATGTGTAAGACTTACCTGCCGATCCGCGGCAGCGGCATGGTCATCGCCCGCCTTCACAGACAGATGACAGTTCTCCGCTCCCCGCTCCGCAGACAGGCGTGCAACAAGCATTCCCGCCTCTGGCACCTGCATTGATCACTACGCAGGCCGAATCAACATGAAATCCACTTCGGTCGGGCAATGAACGTTCCGGTGGGGCGGGAATTGTGGGGGAAACGCTTGAAGGCGAACGAAAAAGTGAGTGTCCCTTGTTGTCCAACGAAAAAGTGAGTGTCCCTCGTTGTCAGTGTCCCTCGTTGTCCTCGTCGTCTCCTTACGCTTTTTCGGCGACAAGCGGAAAGCTTGCGGTTGCAAATCTTCGAAACAGAGCCTACGATGTTACATGTAACAAGGAGAGGCCATGGGAACACCGACTAACGACAGGGTGCGAAAGCACCGCGCATCCTTGCGACTGGCCGGCTTGCGACCTGTCCAGTTGTGGGTGCCTGATACACGCTCTGCTTACTTCGCCGACGAGTGCCGGAGACAATCGGCCATGCTCGCCAATGATCCGCAGGAAAGTGAAATCCTGGACTGGATGGAGGCAGCAAGCGATGACCGTGGCTGGCAGTGATGCGGGGCCAGTTGATCACGATTGCTTTACAAGGGGATTTTGGCAAGCCGCGCCCTGCCCTGATCATTCAATCGGACCACTTCAGTTCACATCCTTCGATTACGGTATTGCCGGTCACGAGCGACCTTCGCGACACACCGCTATTCCGGGTGAAGGTTTTGCCATCGTCAGCAAACGGCTTGCGTCTTCCGTCGGAAGTCATGATCGACAAGGCCATGACGATCGCGCGAGACAAGTTGGGAGAGCGTATCGGCGAACTTGAGTCCGAAACCATGCTTGAGGTCGACCGCTGTCTCGCAGTTTTTCTCGGGATCGTGAAATAGCAAGGTAACAAACCAACTGCGCTGAACCGAGATCAGGCAGCACGAAACAAAAAGGCCGGCATCTTGCGATGCCGGCCTTTTATTTTCTGGCGTCCCCACGGGGATTCGAACCCCGGTACTCACCGTGAAAGGGTGATGTCCTAGGCCTCTAGACGATGGGGACAAAATCTTGAATTCTGTCCGTTACTGCAGGCCTATCTGTTTCTCCCGGCACCAAGCCCCGGAAGTAAAAAGGCTGGTATCTCATGGATACCAGCCCTTCTGTTTGGCGTCCCCACGGGGATTCGAACCCCGGTACTCACCGTGAAAGGGTGATGTCCTAGGCCTCTAGACGATGGGGACAAAACCTGAAATTCTGCCCGTACTACCTGGCCTGTACCGCTTTTCTGTCGGCCCTGATTGTAGCTCAGTGGTGGAGGTAAGCGGGATCGAACCGCTGACCTCTTGCATGCCATGCAAGCGCTCTCCCAGCTGAGCTATACCCCCATGTGCGACAGAAGCGAGATTATAGCCAATTCTTTTCTCGCGTGTAAATCCGCACGAAAAAAATTTTTACAGGTAGGGCGCGACCCGCGCCAGCACCACGTCGCGTCCGAACAGCTGCAGCACCGCATCGACCGACGGCGTCTGCAGCTGGCCGGTGACGGCCAATCGCAGCGGCATGGCCAGTTGCGGCATCTTCATCTTGTGGTCGGCCAGCACCTGCTTCATCAGCGCGGCAATGGCCTCCTTCGTCCATTCGATTGCCTTCGCACCTTCCGCGAGCTGTGCCAGCGCCGCGCGCGCAGCATCGGTCAGGTGCTGCGCGAGCAGCGCCGGATCGGGCTTCGGTTCGCGGTAGAACAGCATCGCGGCGTCGGCCAGCTCGACCACGGTGTTCGTGCGGTCCTTCATCAGCGCGATCACGTCTTCCAGCGGCGGCGCGCCGTCGAACCTCGCGCCATCGCTTTGCAGCTCCGGCAGCGCCAGCTGCGCAAGGCGCGCGTTGTCGGCGAGCTTGATGTAATGATTGTTCAGCCACGCCAGCTTCTCCGGATTGAACTGCGCCGGCGACTTGGTCAGGTGGTCGAGGTCGAACCACTGGCAGAACTGCTCCATGCTGAAGATCTCCTCGTCGCCGTGGCTCCAGCCGAGGCGCGCGAGGTAGTTCAGCATCGCCTCCGGCAGGAAGCCCTGCGCCGGATACTCCATCACGCTGACCGCGCCGTGCCGCTTGGACAGCTTCTCGCCGTCGGCGCCAAGGATCATCGGCACATGGCCATAGACCGGCAGCTCGCCGCCGAGCGCCTTCAGGATATTGATCTGTCGCGGCGTGTTGTTCACGTGGTCGTCGCCGCGAATCACGTGCGTGATCTTCATGTCCCAGTCGTCGACCACCACGCAGAAGTTGTAGGTCGGCGTGCCGTCCGGGCGCGCGATCACGAGGTCATCGAGCTCGCGGTTGGAGATCGTGATCGTGCCCTTGACCGCATCGTCCCAGCTGACGTCGCCGTCCAACGGGTTCCTGAAACGCACCACCGGCTTCACGCCATCGGGAATGGCCGGCAGCGTCTTGCCCGGCTCCGGACGCCAGGTGCCGTCATAGCGCGGCTTCTCGCCGGCTGCGCGCTGGCGATCGCGCATCGCCTCGACCTCGTCCGGCGTGCAGTAGCAATGGTAGGCCGTGCCGTCCTTCAGCATCTGCGCGATCACCTCGCGGTAGCGGTCCATGCGCTGCATCTGGTAGAACGGGCCTTCGTCGTGGTTCAGGCCCAGCCACTGCATGCCGTCGATGATGGCCTGCACCGCCTCCGGCGTCGAACGCTCGAGGTCAGTGTCCTCGATGCGCAGGATGAAGGTGCCGCCGAAACGGCGCGCATACGCCCACGCGAACAGCGCGGTGCGCGCGCCGCCAAGGTGAAGGTAGCCGGTGGGACTGGGGGCGAATCGGGTGCGGACGGTCATGAAACTGCTCGGAATCTTGGGGAAACCGCTATTTTAGCCTTTGGCACTGCCACCGGCCCACACTGATAAAATCGCGGTTTCCCCAATTCAGTCCCGCCCGGCAATGAGCGTCACCGCAAACTCCCCTGCTTCCCGCAAGCTGTTCGTCACCACCGCGCTGCCCTATGCGAACGGTGCGTTCCACATCGGCCACATCATGGAATACATCCAGGCCGACATCTGGGTGCGCTTCATGCGCATGCGCGGGCACGAGGTGAATTTCGTCGGCGCAGACGACGCGCACGGCGCGCCGATCATGATCGCGGCCGAAAAAGTCGGCGTGACCCCGCAGGAATTCGTCGCGAAGATCGCTGCCGGCCGCAAGCAATACCTCGACGGCTTCCATATCGCGTTCGACAACTGGCATTCGACCGACAGTCCGGAAAACGTCGAGCGCTCGCAGACCATCTACAAGCGGCTGCGCGACGACGCGAAGCTGATCACGACCAAGACCATCGAGCAGTTCTACGATCCGGTGAAGAATATGTTCCTGCCGGACCGCTACATCAAGGGCGAATGTCCGAAATGCGGCGCGAAGGACCAGTACGGTGATTCCTGCGAGGTCTGCAGCGCGGTCTACGCGCCGACGGACCTGAAGA
>JACCDH011401566.1_pt1 | contig 14769 bp, 15 predicted proteins | sample 7442481 | NCBI WGS metagenome assembly JACCDH01 (sample SAMN15323433, study PRJNA562643) | freshwater metagenome | isolation source: river surface water | place: USA:Blue River Watershed | collected 2017-08-15
AGACAAGCGGTCTGCCGCAAGGCGCAAGACGTAAAAAAAGCACCTGGATCGCTCCAAGTGCTTGATTTACTTATTGAATTCTGGTGGTGATAGGTGGACTTGAACCACCGACCCCAGCATTATGAGTTTGTCAACAAATAGTACAATATTAGTATTTTCAATGCTTTTAAGGCGATTAAAAGCAAGTAGTACAGTATGTAGTACAGTAAATATTATCAAAAATACCAAATAAAATGTAAGCCAAACATTGCTTGTGCTCAGCGTCCCCTGTGTCCAGTCGTTTCCACATTTGACAGGCATTAAACTTACGTTACCTTTGTGTCTTTCACAGAATTTTTCCCAGTGTCAGATGCCCACTTTTCGTAATCCGCCCAAGCCAGCACAGCGTGAGCGAGATTTGTTTGCTGAACGGCTTAATCAAGCATTGACCGCTGCTGGCATGGAGACAAGGGCTACGGTGCTTCAGCGTGCCTTCAACAAGCGGAGCCAGCTACCGCCCGTAACTGTGCATGCAGCTCGCAAGTGGCTCATGGGTGAGTCCATTCCCGCACATGACCGTTTGCAGGCTTTGGCAGCAATTGTGGGTGTTTCCGCTTCTTGGTTGAGATTTGGCGAAAGTATTGAGGACAAGTCTAGCAAGTCGCTATCAGCCCAAGAGCAGCTATTGATTAAGTACTATAGAAAGCTTGGTAGGGAAGAACAGCGGCATATCTTGGCAATAGTACGCAGCATGTCAGAGGGTGAAAGGAGAAAGTAGCCTCGCTAGTCTCGCTTTTCCCATCGTTTCTCCACAGCGGGTACTCCATGTGTACGTTCATATTCTAAATCCGCTTGTCGTTGGGCTTCGCCGTGGCTTAGCATCGCAATAGCGACATCATCTTCAGTGGGCTTGATGGTTTGTGCGTCTCGAGCCATCTTAGCGGCTAGGTATTTTTGTACCCACTCGTGCTGCCACGCACGAGGATAAACTTTTATGGGTTCAGCAGTTGCTTGGGTGGGCGGAGTATTTCGAGGTAATGGTGTTGGGGGAGTATTACCACCTGCAGCTTTTGCTTGCTGACTGATTTTAAGTACTGGGCGGGCTGGTATTGCAAACTCATAAAAACGCATATCATCCTCCTTGCATTAGTACTTATGCTAGGAAGAAACGATGAGGAAAACTGTCGGGTATTGTCTATTTGTCCTATCATTTGTTGCTTGGATTGCGATAGCGGTACTGCCTTTTTTTGATTTGTCTCTGTCAGCAGCGGCTGCATTGACTACTGCACTCGTGATTACGGGTGAAGTTTTGTTTTTCTTGAGTATCGTATTGCTTGGTCGAGAGTTTTTGGACAAAACCAAGCAAGTCTTCGGAGTGCTCAAGATTTTTACAAAGAATAGGGCTGACCGCAGCAGCCAGCCCTAGCCCCAATTACTTTTCAAACCCAGCCCGTAGCTGTCCGCTGGCTGCTTCAATCTGTGTGTCTAGTTCACCCGCAAGCACGGCTGCCTTGAGCGAGTGCAGGGCAGCAATCAGCTCTTCACCGCTAGCTAGCTCAATAGCGTTCTTGCCCTTGGCTAGCTCCAAAACCTTGCTTCCATAACGCACGGCGAGGTTCAGCTTGCCAGCGTCGTTAATCCAAAACCACTCTTTTACCCGCTTGACAGCCTCAACAGTAGTTCGCTCACCTGTGTGTTTATTGGTAACGGTACGCAGACGCTTGGGGGCGTAAATTGCTCCAGCTCGCTGTGCTTCACACAGCTCAATTTGTTCGTGCAGCTTGTTCGCTAGTTTGTTTCGACGCTGTACTACAGGGCTTAGGGTGCGGGCTCGCTTGCTGGCGACTAATTTGAAGCTGGTAAGTGTGCTCATGTATGTTCTCCTTAATAAGTTGGACTGCACACATAAGTTATGAGGTATTGAAGTAGTGGACGACCAGAATCAGGCAGATTTGCCAGAGTTTTTCAGGGTTGCCGTCAAAAACCCACAAAAACCAATAGATTTTGTTCGGGTTTTGTTTGGTTCAGCTAAATAAAGCTATGGATATTTACGAAATTCGCAAACGAACTGCTTATGAACCTAACGCTGCTCCCACGCAAAAGAACGCAGTCCGCAGCTGGCTCACAACCTTGCGAGGCGAATACCAGTTTGCGGTCACACTTACGCTCAAGCAGCATACAGAGCTGAAGCATGATCATGGGGTTCAGTTCAAACGCCTAGTGCGGGAAGATTGCGACAGAGTTGCCAAGCGATTTATCCAAAAGCTCAACCGTCAAGCGTTTGGTAAAGCAGCAGAGAGGCACAGCAAGAGCCTCCGCTACTTGGTAGTAGTAGAGGGCGAAAGGACAGATAAACAGCTGCATTTACACCTCGCTGTGGGCGGTTTTCCCAGGCATTACCTACCAAATCAGTTTCCGACAATGGTGACAAACGCAGTAAATTTAGTACGAGAGCTTGACGTTCAGCACGATGTACAAATTATGGACTCAGGCTGGACAGATTACATAACAAAAGAACTAGGACGCAGAGACACAGACAATGTGCTCTGGCATTTGGCATAGCAGCAGCTAAGGCATTACTGGGCTCGTTTCCCTCTTGTCGCCAGTGATAAAGCTCGTTCAAGCTTTAATTGCTGTTGTTTATCCATCACTTTCGTACAAGCTCACTTCTGTAAAAAATACTGTCTGCCTTCAATCAGAACATCAAAATGAGCGAAAAAATCTACAAAATAGAATCGGGTGACAAGCTGACTGAGCGAGCAAGCGAGCAAAGATAGCGAAGTCACAGCGAACGAAGTTCGCTTAGTACAAATAGCAATCCAGCTGATTACTAAATTTTACAAAGACTATATTCCCGCACAAGCTCGTAGCCAAAGCAATTAGATATGCGATTCTTGCAACCAAGCACGCAATCAATAACACGCTAAAAACGAACAGCTTAAATACAGCAGCTGCGTACAAGCCCTACAAAGCGTTTATTTTGATTGGTTAGCTGCGAGTAGCTGGGGCGGACAAAAACAGCTTGTAGGGCTTGTACGCAGCTGCAAGTTATAAGTCCTGCGATTTTTATAACCAATTCGCTGCCGATCTCACAACAAATCAGCTAAATAGCAATATCAAAGCTTACGCAGATAAGCTTTGGTTTTTTCTTAGCCCACTGCTAAGTCATTGAATTTTGGAAGGAATCGCTTTTGACACAAAACCCGCAGAAAAAGGTCGTCCACGCAAAACAAAGAAATTACATTCAACGCATAGCTAACTTTTGGTTTGGAAAGCAGACTATGCCCAAGCAAGCAAAAACACTTCAGCCACAAGAATTGAGGCGAGTACTTGATTACATCGCAACTCGCCCGCATGCTCTACGCAATCGAGTCATGCTCTTAGCCACTCACTACGCAGGATTACGAGTTGGAGAAGTGGCGAACTTACGCTATCAGGATGTGGTGGATACCGCAGGTGCTGTGAGAGATGAGATTCGGCTAGAGCCAGAGCAGACAAAAGGGCGTCATGCACGAGTGGTATTCGTCAATTCCAAGCTGCGTCGGGAGTTGGAGGCTTACCTGCTAGCGTACCCACCTACAAAACCCGAGCACCATTTGTTCTATACCCAAAAGCGAACAGCGGAGGGATTTACACCAAACACACTAGCTCAGCACTTTCACTACATCTACAAACGGGCAGGCATAGAAGGCGCCAGTAGCCATTCGGGCAGACGCACTTTCATCACTAACCTGGCAAGCAAGGGTGTCAGTGTGCGAGTATTGATGAGCTTGGCTGGACACCGACATATCGGCACCACCCAAGCTTACATTGATGTCAACGACGATATGAAGCGTAAAGCCGTTGAACTTGTTTGATTATGCTTCTTTGATTAAGTCAAAGAGGAAATCTTTACTAATAACGTGAAGAAAATCTTTGTACTGTTCAAGCTCCCAATTGTTGCTATTTCTCACGTGACAATTAAGTCGTGAAACAATTGAAGAAACACGTTCTACTTTGTGAACACTTGTGTGTTCGCCACCACTTTCGTTGTTTATGCTAACTTCAAATTGTTCATAGATATTATATTTCTTAAACAATTTAGCAAGTCTTCCAACAACTTTAAAAGTACATTCAAAGTCACCACCATATTGAGTCATGTCGACTCGAGATATTTGTACACAATATTTTCTACGAGTGCCAATATCAAATTCATCATATTCAGATGACCAATTTTCTTTAGCAATGCTCCAACTGCCGTTTTTGTTTATGTAGTCTTTAATACTGTTACGAACAAGTCTCAACAGAAAATCATTAATCGCATCTATTGCCTCCCAAATTAATTTTTCTTTGTTATTCTTTTCTTTAAGACTATTCCAAAAAATATACTCATATTCCTCGATATTTTGTTCTTTCAGAAAAGTTCCAAATTGAACACCTATATCGAAGACTGCACGACTATCATTCAAGCGACAGTCGTCAAATAGTTTTTGAAGTTTCGCTTCAAGTTCATTAAGCTGTGTATTCATAAAACCTCCAAGTAAAGTAGTTGAGCCTTGACTCTAAAGAGCGAATATTTTTTCGTCGAGCGAAGGTCGATAATTTGTTTCAATGAGCCGTTTTTACGTAAAAATGGACGACAGAGGTGACTTCGTACCCGCCACCTCTGTCCATTCAGCTTAAGAGAACAGGCTGTCGCTTTGCACGCTCATTTCCTTCCAGTTCTGCATGGGAATATCAAATACACGTGCAGGATTTGAAGTGAGGAAAACACGAGCATGTTCTTCACACTCTTTTCCGCCGATGTGCTTATGAACAAGAGCCATTGATAGAGGCAAATATGCTCTACGCCAGTCGTTTCGAGTGTTTCTCTTGATGTTTCGACGCTCACGCCTATTTCTAACTTCACTCAACATCGCTTTGTAGTGTTCTTCAAGCACCTCAGCGTACTTGCTATGCTCGTCAGTACTTCTGTTATACCCACGCATTGCACCAGCTACAGCAGCTGAGTAAATTTGCTCACCAGTTGCAAAAATTACCTTGAACATAAAAACTCCTTAAAGTTGAAAAATGACAAAACAATCTTTGTCGGGATTGATCTCAACATAGAGCCTTTTTTTCTTCGAGCGAACCTGTGAAGAACTTGCTCTAGCTGCCGTTTTTAACTAAAAACGTCAGAAAGAAGATGATTCCATCACGCTCGCTCGACGATAAAAACGACGCTCTTTAGAGTCAATGAACTTGTTGAAAGACAAGTTTTTTCGACTTTTAAGGAGATTTTTATGTTGGAGAAATACTGTAGTGTTTGTGGATGTGAATGTGACAATATGAGCTACTCATTCGATACTGAAATTCGTAAAACTCGTATTGGGGTTGTATGCGTAGCGAATGACGTGCTCAACAAAAGCATTATTAAAAAGTTAAGCGGTGAGTGCGTGCTACACGGAGAAGGGGAGTATGTCGATGGCTATACGTATTTGACGTATGACGAAGATGAATTGGAAATGATTGACTACATAAGAGGGTACTTAGAAGGGCATATTAGATGTTTTGAATTGAAATAAAAAAAGCCTCGTAAGAGGCTTTTTTTGCGTGAAATACTCAAGGCTTATAGAACACAAAGATGGGCTCATATTTCCGCCATTTGCCATTAACAATGCAAAAATTCTTCATGCTAGGCTGACGTGTCTCTTTCTTGATTTTCATTGAAGGACTTTTTGCAAGAACCATTTTTAATTTTCCCTCATATCTCAATCCAAACTCTTTTAGTATTTCTACTGTGTCTACTTCAAGAGGATATTGAGTTGAGCCGACATTTATATCCGCTATGTTAATAGCGAGTATGCGGTCATTCTTTAGCCATTCAGCTGAAGTCTTTAATGTTGGTCTGAGAAAATTATCCCTCCAACTATCATATTCTTTGAATTTTATTGAGCTTTGTGTAGGTTCGTCGCTGTAGATTTCAGCGGAAAAATAAGGGGGTGAAGTAAAGACGAAATCAATCTTACCCTTGTATTTCTTAAACTCCTCATTTTCAGAAACGTCTTCGCTTCCACAACAAATATATGTTCCTTTGAATTCTCTTCCGTATCGAACATGGCTTCTGAATATGCGTGCCATATATTCGTAGCGAGAAATTCCTAATTCTTTAATCCAGTTCTCTGTGTTTGGGTCAGTTCCAATATAGTGAATTGCTCTATCTCTCAAACTTAATGCACCGAGTAACCGCCCACCGAACCCCATGCTTGGGTCGAAGATAGCAATTTCCTCTTGGTCGACGCATCTGTCTGTTGCGTACTTATACAGAAGGCGTGCAATTGCGGACGGGAAGTTATTTGGTGCAATACCAGCACCAAGCTCCAAATGCCTGAAAATCAATGGAAGTACACGTTTCGCAGATTCATTGATTCCGTAAACACGAATCCGAAACAAGCTATCGTCACTTACTTTGCTTAGGTCAACGCCATTGAGATGATGTTTCTTCAACAAGCCCTTCGATTTGAGTGCCTTGAGCTCCTTTACATTGATACGTGGCGTTCGCTTTTCGATTTTGGCGGACGCATCAATCCAAAGACTTCGTTGTCCTTTACTAGTTGCTTCCTCTAAAAGAATCTCTTCGGTAATACGGCGAGCTTCTTTTCTCAAGTCACCTTTGAAAGAAACTGGTGGTCTATAAATAGGAGCAAAGTCATAGAAGCCATCCTCCCTTATGCATTTGACTAACACAGCAAGCGTCTTTTCACGGGCTGACTGCTTGGCAAACAAGTCATACACACTAACAGCCTTGCCTTCACCAACCGTATCTTGTGCTTTAAGGATGTTAGGAAAAAACGAATTTGCAATCGAAACACGAGCACCGTCAATCACACAATCAAGTGTTCGTGTCTGCTCATCTTTAAACCACATCTTGTCTGTGTCAACTTTACAGATACGTTCAAATTCACTACCCATCTCCTCAAGTCTTACGCCAGCCTTTGGGGGTTGCCCAAATTCGTCCCATTGCAAAGTAACAGCAAAGCAAAGTTCGTCAACCCACACAGAAAAGTCTTCATCACTACATCTAAACAGTTCGCCAAATGTTTTATTAAGCGATGAATTGATGAGGTCATCATTCTTGGTATAGAAATACGACATCGTTATGCCTTGTTGTCAAACCTTGTGACTTCTTTCAATGCCTTCTGAGCTAACAATTTAATGTTTGGAATGGTGCTGCGACTTGCCATATCTTTGAGACGTTTCAGTCCGCCTTTAACGTCCTTGCCCTCGGTAACTAAACGAACCTGCTCCCAAATATAGAGCTCCTTGTCCATGCTTGAAAGTTCGGTAAATTGGTTAGGCACTTTGTTATCGATGCACCACTTCTTCAACTGCCCACGAGTCACGTGCTCGATTCCGAGCAACTTTCTAATCTTTGCTAAGTCTTTGTAGTCATCAGGCAGGCAAGTACGCATAACCAACTCATCTTTGATAACAATTTCAGCTTTGTTTTTTTGGTTCCTTTCCTTTGTTAAAAAATGAGCCGCATCCTCTAGCATACGAATCTCTTCATAACTAATGTTCTTTAGTCCAGCCTCAGACTGAGCAATCATTTCACACGCTTGCTGGTGGATAATTTTTCTATGCCACTCAGCAAGAGAGTTATCTTTGTGTGTATGAGTAATCGTGCCGCCGTACTTTGTCAGAAGCTTTAGCAATTCAGCTTGGAACTGCTCAGTGTTTGTGGGGGCTGCAATGCTTATGGTGCCGACTTCGTAGGTTTTCTCCTTTTCCTTTTTTGAATCTGCGGACTTGGATTTGGTGGCTGACTTTTTGGGTTGTGTTTCACGTAAAAGCTTGGCACTTGCAAGAGTAAAGTTGGGTGTAATTTCCCCACTTTCAATTTGTTTGACCAGCAATTTCTCGTCTACACTGGCAAGGTAGTAAAGCGTGTTGTAGCCGTTTGGCAAGCGTGAGTGATAGGAAGGATTGCTGAGAACTGGGTTCTCAGCAATCTTGATGAGGAAAGCCGCAACGGTAGAACTGAAAGGAAGTTCCGCCTCAAGTAGGCTGTAGCTTACGCCTAATTGCCCCTTCGCTAGCTTGACCAAGTTGCCTACCTCAATCACGCTCTGAACGCTTTTCTGCCATGCGGACTCGATGCGGCTACGCCATTCCGCTAACTCTTTTTCATTACTGATAACTACCGTGTTCATAGCGGTCCTTAAATGTCATTTTTACTTAAAAACGCACAAAAGAAGCTATCAGACTTTATACAGTTTTGGGGAAATTAATCAGATTTTTCTAATAAAGAAAACACCTTATACCCGTTCTCGTAAGGCTTGTTTATAGGTGCATTTTAAGTTCTTGCGACTTGCTGTAACGACCTTTACTGTTTATTAAAATGCAACGAGATCACAAGAGGCTTGGGGCTTATCTGAAATGAATCGTTTAAACGAGCAAAGTTTTGATTCATTTGGGTAACAAATAAGACTACACTGACAATCAACCAGCCGATGTTCAGCAAAATTGCTGATCTTGGATTCCATTGAACAAAAATTACAGGAATCAAGCAGTGAGCGTAGTGAGACGCTTCAGAATCTATGGTGATAACGTTGTTGAGTGTCAGCGAGCTTTCGGAATTATTTGTGAAGCATTGCTTGTACCGTCGACTAATGTTTCTTTTGACACGACAAGCATCGTTCTTCCTACATTTGTAGTTCAACTTAACGGCTCGCAGTTAAGTTTTCAAATGGTTCCAGGGTACGGAGAGAACCGTTGGAACGTGGACATACTCAAGCTACTTGATAGTAAGGGTGGTCTCCTTCGAGAAGCGCCAGACAGTCTGATAACGGAAATCGTCTCCAATGAGGAAGTCATTAGATTTGCTATTGAGTTCTGTGGAGCACTACCAGCTGGAAACCAAGCTTGGCAAAGGAACGGACGAGCTCTAAGCTTTGCTTATTCGAAAGTCCCTTACTTCTACATAACAGAATTAGGTGGTTTCGAGCTTGATGGTGATCGTGATCGTAAAGCTGAACGAGTCCCGAATCCGCTTATTCCTTTTAGCTACATTAATGTATCCCTAGAGATGGATACGGCTGTTCTACCGATTTACATTCCGAGTCCTGGAGCCTCACCAGAGACACAAGAGAGATATAAAACTGTTTTCGGAATGGTTGACCTCCGTTCGTATATAAAGCAAGCAATTCTTGGTGAAAGCACAGAAGACATCACGTCTGGTCTAGCTAAGAAGACGATAAATTTAGTTCGTCTGTTGGCTGAATCTAGAAGCCGTAGTGACAGTATTACGTCTGAAGAGTGGGGGAAGCTCTATGAAGCTTCTGATAGTAAGAATGGAAATATTGGTCTAGAAATATCCGACAAATATTCAAAGGCATGGTCAAAGAAGACTTCGCTCTCAACTTTGACTAAAACTTTTAACAAAGTTATTGAGTACGCTAAACAGAAGAGTTTTGGTGTTACATCGACCAATCTACCCATATCCATTTTCAAAGAGAGTGCTCGTGAGTCGTTTTCGGGATTTTTGAAACAGACCTATCCTCACGCTTCACAGGATTTTCTTGATTTTGTAGCTAAGCCCAATGGTCCATTAGCCGTTGCTTGGATAGCTGGATTCAAGCCAAGAGGGGATGATGCTCGACCAGATCGTGGTCTCTCTCCCTTATTACGTATGTCGGTTGGTTCTAGCTGTGATGTCTTGGCGGTTGTGTATGGACCAGCACCTAAAGCAGCCGTTGATCTGCTGAAAGCAAATCAGATCGAACTAGGTAAGCGTAATGGGCTCTGGGAATCAATCATCAAAACTACCGATGGAATAATCGTTGACTGTAAACACGACAACGTTGATTCATCAACCTTTGTTTTGACAACAAGAAAGAACCAAGCTCAATCGCAGGCTAACCATACCTATACAGAGACTCTGGAAATACAAAACTTTGGCGAACAAGATGTTGATACCTCGCTTCACATAATTTTTACCAAGCTTTTCCCTGTTCAAACATTTGAGGGGCTGTGTAATCCTCCGGGGGGTGATTGGAGTGGCATTTCTCTAAAAGCTGATTCCAAATCAGAGGAATATAGGTGGCTCACTTTGCCTCGGGTAACGGCTGCGGATCAAAAGCGCCCAGACCACATATTTCAAACGTTTGATGGAAAAAAATATATTGTGATAGTTGAGTCTAAGGATACCATTAGACAGATTGAAGACAATATCGGTCCAAGATTGATTAGGTATGTAAAGGAGCTTACGAATTCCGTACCTGATATCGAGAGATCTAGTAATGATGAGCAATGGGTACACTCTAGAAAGAAATTTGATACTGGACAGTACGAGTTTGTTTCGATAGCCTCTGGTGTTTTAAGTAATTCAACGACACTTCAAGAAGTTGCGATTCGAGGGGGTGTTGATCTAGTAATTGGGTTTAGATTTAATGATTCGAGTAACGTTGAAATTCAAACCCACTCAACAACCAAAAATGGTGAAGTGTTTGAGGTTTATCTTAAAAATCTAATACATTGTGTTGGACTCAAACTCAGTAGTTAAGATAAAGCGATTCGTGGACTTCCTCTAGAGGTCCATTTAAGACTCGATGTACCGCTGAATGACCGTTGCTGATAAATATTTGTCTCTTATAGAGATCGTAAGGTAAGTCGAAAGATAGATCTGTTGATCCTCTTGATCCATCAAATGAGAGAGCCCATTTTATGGATTTTTTGTTTAGATACTCGAGGTTGTCGAGAAACCGCTGAATATCGAGATCATTGATGTATCTATTTTTGCTTCCAGCGTATGGTGGGTCCATATAGACGAAGTCATCTTTTTTACACTTCTTCAGCGTAACTTCGTAGTCACAACATTCGAACTGTACGTCCTTGAGTTTAGTGCTCCAAGCTAGTACGTTCTTCTGGAATAGCTCAGGTGTCATTCCCTTTCTGGAAAGGTGGAATGAATTATTGAACTCACCTTTATCGTTGAATCGAACAATCCCGTTAACACAAGTTCGTAATAAAAAATTCAAGTCATTTGGATCTTTGGACTTATTGAATCTGTCCCTGACAACGTAATAGTAGTCAGGAAGATCTTTTTGTAGGCTTTCCCATTGTTGCTTGTAGTTCTTTATCAGCTCTGAAGGATTCGACTGGACAAGTTTCCAAAAATCGATCAACGGTTGGTATATGTCAGAGGCTAATGAGTTTGTGGTGTGAAAGAAAAGTACGGCTCCACCACCTAAAAATGGTTCTACATACCTAGTATGACTGGGTATATGTTCAAGAATTGTTCCCGCTTGTTTCCGTTTACTTCCAGTCCATTTGATTATTGATGGAACTGGCTTCGTTTTGGAGGGGCTTGAAGTCATCTTAGGCTTGCTCTTCTTCGGCGTGGTTAGCTTCATCGCTTAGTCTTCGCTTGGCTAAGTCAACATATTCCTGATTACAGTCGAATCCAAGGTAATACATTCCAAGTTCTTTGGCAGCTAAACAGTCAGTTCCAGAGCCGGCAAATGGAGAAAAGACGATTTGCTCTTTTGAGGCTGAAAGCTGAATCATTCTCTTGATGAGTCTTAGAGGTTTTTGTGTTGGATGTTTACCAAGTAAAAGCTCTTCACGAGTTTTGTTGTTTGGTACGTCCCAGACGGTTCTCATTTGTTTTCCTGGGGCTTTTAGGTTGTCACCCTCGAATTCAGATTCCTTGGAAAACTCATAATTAAATTGGTACTTACGCTTTTTACCTGTGTGAGCCCAAATAATAGATTCGTGACTAGCTGTTAGTCTTCTTCCTGATAGATTTGGAAAGCTGTTCCGTTTGTACCAGATGACTTCGTTGATTATTTCGATTTTCAGTAATTGGAAAATGAAATTGATCAGCCCAATGTTGTGATAGGTACCATGTACCCAGATAGAGCCTTCAGGTTTAACGATTCGTTTGATCTCTTTAGCCCAAGCTAAAGTGAAATCAAAATAGTCCTTGAGTTCAAAGGCGTCCCATTCCTCGATGACCTTATTCCAGTTACCTCCCATTCCAGGAAGTACTTTCGAGTTGTCCCACTTCCATTCGCCTCCTTGACTTACGTTGTATGGAGGATCAATGACAGCTAGGTCAATACAGGCATCTGGTAGTTGAGCCATTGAAGCAATGGCGTCACACAAGTGAACATCGTTAAGACGGAACGGTCCGATTTGATCCGAGCCTTTCTTTAGCTTTGCTTGTGGTAGCTTCGTAAGCTTCTTGGTGGGGGTACTAATCTTGTCCGTTGAGTCATCTGAGAACTCAAAAGAAAGGTTATTGGGGAGGGTAACTTTTTGCTTCATTTACTTTGTCTTTTTAATTGGAGTAGGTGATCAAGGAAGGATTAGTCAACCAACTCATTTCCAGAGGGAATTTTAACCTTGCCGTTGTGTTTATGGAAAGACAATCGTGTGTAATTTTGATCACGGAAACATGCCTTTCGATGTCTTACCAATTGATAGTCGTACTTTCTTAATATATCGGGTTACAGTTACTTCAATTAATTTGTTATCACTAGTATTACGAGCCTTTTTGTTATTTAAATCATCTTAATAGATATGCTTGAATTGAGGTAATGACTGCCCAAATTCCCTAAGCTTCAATGTAAAAAATTCGTTCCTTTTGTCAAAAATGTTCATAGCTGTCGTTGGAGGATCAGTGTTTGGCTGCCCATTGAATTGATACGTTGCTTGACTACGCCTAGCGAATTGCTTACCTAGCTCCCTTTTGTGATTTCGGCTTGAAGAATCCTAAAATGTTGCAGAAAAGGATTTTTATAGAAGATTCAGAGGAGCGTTTATAAAAAAATCTTCCTTTCTGCAAATTTTTTTATTTCCGTAAATAACACTGACTAACTTTTCAAGGGCTGTTTAGTATCAACAAAGCTCTATGTCAGCAGCTAAACTGTGTATGGTTCCTTCAATATCATGCATGTGCGTTTTTAATACGCCTGTCGCTTTGTAGCATTGCGATATTGTGCTCGCCTGTAAGCTTGCTTGCGTAATGCCTATCAATCATTTCTGGTGATGTGCGGGCGTTTCTTGCAAGCGTAAGTAAATCCATACCCTCGCCATACATGAGTCGATACATGATGCAACTGTGACGCAGGCTGTATAAACTTCTTTCCTGTTCTAAATTCCCAGTTCTCAGTCCAGTTAGGTGTAGCAAGACATCAAATTGTCGCTGTATCAGTTTGAGTGCATGGTCTCGGTTGCTGTGGTACTGCGGCATAAACACATAGTTGTCTGGTGCTGCCAGCGTGGGTAGCTGCTTGGCAGCTTTCTTGGCAGCGTTTTCGGCTTTCTTAATCGCTTTTTGCTCACGCTGTGTCAGTCGTACGGGTTGCATTGGATTTTTCAATAATTTCTTTGTAGCTCGTTCCTGCTGCTTGCGTTCTTTTTCCTCAAATTCCTTTGCCTGTGCTGCACGCTGCTTTTGAAGCTTTGTCTCTTCTTTCTTATAGTGTCTTGCAAGTCGCTCGTATACTCTTACAGCTCGCTCTAAAGTAACAATCGGATTATCGTGCCCTTTAGTTGCTGGAAGCCTTAACCGCAGATAAGTGTGACCTTCCCTTGTGTCTTTTTCCACATGCTTGTGTTGCATGGTTTTGATGTCAGACGGACGAATAAAACTGTTTGTCATAAAAACAATCATATCGTACAGCTCATGTTCGAACTTGACACGATGAATAATACGTCCAGCTTTTACGGTGTGCTCTAAGGCGTATACCGTTTTTTCATCGCCACTTTCCTCGTCTATGACCTTCCTAATCTCGTAGACTTGCCCTCGTAATTGTCTGGCAAGCTTCCTTAAGTCCCGGTATTGGTGGACAGTAAAATAGTCACGAGGATTATCTACAACCCCCACGACAGGAAACGGTGGCATTGCCTTGATGTATTCAGCTCTATGTGCGTAGGTCAGTACTTTGCGTACTAGATGCATGTACACCCGTATCGTGTTGATACTTAGCTTCTCCGGCAAACCGCTGAGATAGTTAAGAAAGTTTTGAAGAGCAAAGTAGTTGATTTGGCTGAGCTCTGCGTGTTTGAAGTGGGGCAGGATGTGTTTTTCAAACCGATATTTGCTGAGCTGGGCGGTGACTGGGTTTAACGCACCTCTTTTTACTTGTGCTGCTTGGTCGGCGTAGATTGCCTCGACACATTCCGCAAATTTATCTGCTCGTCCAACACTCAAGCCTGTGTGTATGCGGTAATTGATTTCGTCATACAACTTTTTGGCAAAGGCAAAAGCTTCCGCTTTGCTTTCGGTTTTGGTGCTGCGTCGTACCGTTTTGCCAGCGTAGTATCTCGCCCACCAATACGGGCTCGCCTCGCTCTTATATATAACTAGCTTGTTGGGATAGCCAGGAACAGGCGTGATGCTGCTTGGGATGGGCACCGTTTTGTGCTTTTCCCGTTGTGCTGCGGTTGTAGGGGCAATTTTTGATGCCATGCCCGTACTTTACTGTCTTTGGGTAAGAATTCCTAGCAAGCAAAAAGACAAGCATTTATGCGGGCTATCCCAAACATAGAAGGTTAAAACGGAACGAAAACCAAAGCTTTTACAGCTGGAGGAGGGGGGCTTTTGGGGTAAAAAGTAGTACACTGAAAACTGTACTACTTTTAGGCGTAAAAAAAGCGTCCGCTTACCGTAAGACGCTTATTTTAACTGAGATATTTGGTGGTGATAGGTGGACTTGAACCACCGACCCCAGCATTATGAGTGCTGTGCTCTAACCAACTGAGCTATATCACCACGAAGCCCGAAATTATGACGGTGACGGTGCGTGCTGTCAACTGAGCTGC
>JACCDH011492413.1_pt1 | contig 14768 bp, 15 predicted proteins | sample 7442481 | NCBI WGS metagenome assembly JACCDH01 (sample SAMN15323433, study PRJNA562643) | freshwater metagenome | isolation source: river surface water | place: USA:Blue River Watershed | collected 2017-08-15
AGGCTGTAGCCGAAGCCGACGCCGATATTGCGCAGCACGGTGGAATCGGTCAGGTCGCGCTGCCAGCGTGACACTGGCAGCTTCTCGGCCATGTGCTTGAGCACGGCATTGGCCATGCCGAGGTTGCCTTCGGAGTTCTCGAAATCGATGGGATTGACCTTGTGCGGCATGGTCGACGAGCCGATCTCGCCGGCCTTGGTCTTCTGCTTGAAATAGCCGAGGGCGATATAGCCCCAGATGTCTCGGTTCAGGTCGAGCAGGATGGTGTTGGCGCGCGCGATTGCATCGAACAGTTCGGCGATGTAGTCATGCGGCTCGATCTGTATGGTGTAGGGGTTGAAGGTCAGGCCAAGCCGCTGCTCTATTACCTGTCTGGAGAAGGCTGGCCAGTCGAGATCCGGATAGGCCGACAGATGAGCGTTGTAATTGCCTACGGCGCCATTCATCTTGCCTAGGATCTCGACCGAGGCGATGCGATGATGCGCGCGCTGCAGCCGTGCCACCACATTCGCCATTTCTTTGCCCAGCGTGGTCGGGCTGGCCGGCTGGCCGTGGGTGCGCGACATCATCGGCAGCTCAGCATTCATGTGTGCGATGTCGGTGAGCCTGGCGATCACGGCTGACAGCGATGGCAGCAGCACCGTGTCGCGTGCGGCCTTGAGCATCATGCCGTGCGAGGTATTGTTGATGTCTTCCGAGGTGCAGGCGAAATGGATGAATTCCGAGGCCTTCACCAGTTCAGGCAGGTGCTGCACCTTTTCCTTCAACCAGTACTCGACTGCTTTCACGTCATGATTCGTGACTGCCTCGATTTCCTTGATGCGCGCCGCATCGGCTTCAGTGAAATCCGCAGCCAGCGACTCCAGCAGTGTGCGTGCTTCCGTGGAGAAAGGTTTTAGTTCGGCGAAGCCGGCTTCCGACAGCGCGAGTAGCCAGGCGATTTCCACCTTCACACGGTGATGCATGAAGCCGGCTTCCGACAGCAGGGCACGGAGTGGATCGGTTTTGGCGGCATAACGGCCGTCAAGCGGCGACAGGGCGGACAGCGGGGAAAGCAACATGATCAGGCGGCGCGGCCAAGCCGGCGGTGGATGACAGAAAGTGCCAAATTTTACCATCCGCATCTTGCCAACTTGCCGCGGAAACTGCCCTGCATTCAAGTCCAACTTCAGCCGCACCTTAGTCCGCACCGAAATCCCCGCGTGCAGCCCAGTCTTTGCCCTCGGCATGTCCGATCATTCATGTCTGTAAAGACACGAGCTCAATGGCCGCGCTAGAGGTGGGGACAGGCAATTCACAAAGTTTTGCCAATGATATAATCGCCCCCCCGCTATATCTCTTTTTCTCACGCACCCAACATGAAACTGCTTGGATCGCTTGCCAGTCCTTACGTCCGCAAAGTCCGCATCGTGATGGTCGAGAAGAAGCTGGACTTCAGCTTCGTGATCGAGGATGTGTGGTCGCCGGAGACGATGATCAATTTGTCGAATCCGCTCGGCAAAGTGCCCTGCCTGATCATGGAAGATGGCGGTGCGATGTTTGATTCGCGCGTGATTGTCGAATACCTCGATACCATGTCGCCGGTCGGCAAGTTGCTACCGACCTCGGGTCGTGAGCGCGCCAGCATCAAATGCTGGGAAGCGTTGGCCGATGGCGTGCTCGATGCTGGTATCGCAGTTCGCCTGGAGCGCACATTGCGTCCGCTCGACAAGCAGAGCGATGCCTGGGTCGAGCGTCAATTGCTCAAGGTGCGCAATGGTCTGAAATCCATGTCACATGGTCTGGGCGAGTCGCCCTTTTGCGCCGGTGCGCATTTCTCGCTGGCGGACGTGGCCGTGGGTTGTGCGCTGGGCTGGCTGGCTTTCCGCTTCCCGGAAATCGGTTGGCGCGAAGACCATCCGAATCTGGCGCGCCTGTTTGACAAGCTGTCCGACCGGCCTTCTTTCCGCGATACCGTACCGACCGCCTGAACTGCGTACTCGATCGCGATTGAATAAAAAAGGAGCCGACAGGCTCCTTTTTTGTTGGCAGCGGCCCGGCTTGCCGGATCAGAGCTGCAGCATCAGGCGTCGTCCATCTGAGACTGCAGATAGTTCTGCAGGCCGATCTTGTCGATCAGGTCTTTCTGCGTCTCGAGCCAGTCGATATGTTCTTCGGTGTCATCGAGGATATGCTGGAACACCTCGCGCGACACATAGTCACGCGCTGCTTCGCAGGCAGCAATGCCGTCTTTCACCGTCTGCTGCGACATTTTTTCCAGTTGGTGGTCGCAGTCGAGCATCTCGGGCGTGTTCTCGCCGATCATCAGCTTGTGCAACGCCTGCAGATTGGGTAAGCCTTCCAGCATCAGGATGCGGTCAATCAATTTGTCCGCGTGCTTCATTTCGCCGATCGACTCTTCATATTCCTTCTTCGCCAGCTTGCCCAAGCCCCAGTGCTTGTACATGCGTGCATGCAGAAAGTACTGATTGATTGCGGTGAGCTCATTGGTCAGCTGGTCATTGAGCAGCTTGATGATGGTCGGGTCGCCTTTCATAGGGGCCTCTGGGTCGGGAAGTGAACTGGCACAGATGTTAACTCAAGCACCCACCAAAGTGAGCAGAGGCCTCGCATTTCGTTATTGCGAATCATTCCTCATTGGTGCATGGCGCCATCGCCACTGCCGGCAGGATAGACGGGACCGCGTGTTTACGCGAGACGCGCAATCAAGTCGCATGACGCAGATGCAGCTCTAGCCGCAGGTCAAAGCTCAGACCGCATGGTGCAGCACAGAGCGCGGTAGGCTACGCCATACCTGTGGCTCGTATGCCTGCAATCGTGGACTGCCCCATCAGCGCCATGGTCATTTCCAGTTCATCGCGCAGCCGCCGGATCAGATGAGCCACACCCATCGGACCGGCAGCTGCCAGTGCCCAGATGTACGGACGCCCGATCAGCACCGCCTGCGCACCACAGGCAATCGCCTTGTAGGCATCCGCCCCGCTCCGCACGCCGCTGTCGAACAACAGCGTGACTTGTTCGCCCAGTTGCTCTCGCATGGCGATCAGCGCCTGCAGCGCGGTGGTCGTGCCATCGATCACGCGCCCGCCATGATTCGACACAATCAGGCCGTCGCAGCCCAGCGCCAGCGCACGCCGCGCATCATCGACATTCAGCAAGCCTTTCACCAGCAGCGGTAACGTCGTCTGCGCGCGCAGCCACGCGAGGTCATCCCAGCCGGGCGCCAGCATCATCCATTGGTCGAACACGGCGCTCTGGCCGGCAGCGATGGCGGGCAGCTCGGGTGCGTCCTCAAGGTTTGCTGCGGTAATGCCGGCCGGCAGTTGCAGGCTGGCCTGCTTGACCGGCGCGTCCACAGTGAACACGATGGCCTGTGCGCCGGCCAGTTCGGCCTTGCGTAGCAGCCGCAAGGTCGCATCACGCCCGGCTTGCCAGTACAGCTGGAACCAGAGGTCGGCACCACAGGCGGCGATCTGTGCCAATGGCTGGCTGGCGAGGCTGCTGACCAGCATCACGGCCTGTTGCGCCTGCGCGGCCATCGCGCTGCCTGATTCACCATGCGTATCGAACAGTCGCTGATACGCCATCGGCGCCAGCATCAGCGGATGCACGTGGGTGCGCCCGAACAGCTCGATGCGCGTGTGCCCGCCGCGCACGTCGGCCAGTGGTCGCGGCACCAGCTTCATTGTGTTGAATGCGGCCTCGTTCTCGCGCTGCGTGCGGCCTTCGCCTGCGCCTTCCTGCAGGTAGTGCCAGACCTCGGCCGGCAGCCTGGCCTCGGCCAGGCGCGCATAGTCATTCAGTGTGGCGGCCAGCGTCGTGGCCTGCCGTATCGCTTGCGCATCCACTTTCGTTGTTGCTGGTGTTGCCGTTTGCAATCGCGTTTGCTTCGTCGAGTGCATCGTCGACTGTTTTGCAGACACCGGCTTCATGTTTCGGCCCAGCGCCGCAGCAGGTTGTGATAAGTACCGGTCAGCTGCACCACGGCCTCGCTCTCACCGACGCTTTCGCGCAGCTTCAGCAAGGCCATGTCCATCTCGTAGAGCAACCGGCGCTGGCCTTCATCACGCACCATGCTCTGGATGAACATGAAGCAGGCGTTACGCTCTCCACGCGTGACTGGTATCACTTCGTGCACCGATGATGACGGATACAGCACCATGCTGCCGACGGGCAGCTTGATGCGGTGCGTGCCGAAGGTGTCCGTGATCGACAGCTCGCCGCCGTCATAGCTTTCTGGTGCCGACAGGAACAGCGTGGCCGACAGGTCGGAGCGCACATAGCGGCCATCCGGCGCCTGTCGCATCGCGCCATCGACATGACTGCCATAGGCATTGCTTGCGCCGGCATAGCGATTGAAGAAGGGCGGCAATATATTCAGTGGCAGCGCCGCCGCAAAGAAGGTCGCATTGCGCGACAGTGCCTGTATGACCAGCCGGCGCAGTGCCGGCAGTTGCGGCGCGTCGTCCGGCAACTGCTGGTTGTTCTTGACCTGAGCGGCTTGTGTGCCGGCCGTGACACGACCATCGACCCAGCCCGCTTCTCTCAGCAGCAACTGTGCCTCCGCCACTTCCTCGGGCGTGAGCAGGGTATCGATGGTGATCAGCACGGCAGCTCCCCGATCAGTACTTGAACTCGGCAGTCACGATCACGGTGCGGCGCAGGCCGGGCACGGCAAAGCCGCCGTTGTCATAGATTGCATCATAGTAAACCTTGTCGAGCACGTTCTTCACGTTCAGCTTGACTGCCCAGCGTGGCTCTTCATATGAAAGCAAGGCATCCACTCGGTAATAAGACGGCGCAGTGTTGGGACGGTAGACACCGTTCAACGTGGGAACTGCTGGCGGCGTGACTTGGTTGCTGCTGGGGTTGAACGCTTCCCGGTCGCCTTTGCCCTCGATACCGCCACCGATCTTCCAGCGATGGTCGAGTTTGTAGGTGGTCCAGATATTGAAAGTCCACGGCGGAGTATTGCGTGCGCGCTTGCCGACGTAATCTGCATTCTCGGGGCGCAGCACCAGCGGCGTGCCGACATAGTTCTCGGCAACTTCGAGAATGCGGGCATCCATCAGTGCAATGCCGCCGAAGACTTCCCAGTCGCGCGTGATGCGGCCTGCGGCTTCGACCTCGATGCCATCGGTGCGGCGCTTCTTGGTCAGGATGCTCGCCGTCGATTCCAGATCGGTATTACGCTCCCAGTGCTTGGTAGCTCGGTATAGCGCGCCCCTCAGTGTCAGGTCGCCCTCGAGCAGGATGTACTTGGCGCCCAGTTCCACCACATCGCTGCGCTCCGGAGGTTGCGGCGCGCGGGTAGCCGGCGTTTGCTGATAAAGGTCTGCGGTCGGGCTGAAGGAGTCGCTCCACGCAAGGTAATAATGCGACTCATCGGTTGGGTGATAAGACAGGGCGCTGCGATAGCTCCATTCGCCATAGTTCAGCTTCGGTGATGTGGTGCTGGAGTACTTGGCATCGAGCTGATCGCGCCGGACGCCGGCAGTGACGCGCCAATTCGGGATCAATTCGATCGTGTCCTGTGCATAGAATGCATATGATTTGCCGTTAAATTTGATCGGTGTGGAGGTCGACGACAGATAGGGCTGGAAATCCGGTGAATTCAGGTCGCCGCTGCGGTTGAGCAGAGTATTGCGCCAGCTGTCCTCGTGCAGATACTCGGCACCGGTCAATAGCTGGTGCTTCATGCCGAGATAGTCGAACTTGCGGGTGAAGTCGGATTGCAGCGTGACCGTGTCGTAGTAGGTCATGCGGGTCTGGTTACCACCGTTGCCACCGGTGCGGGCACCATTGGGATTCGGCTCCTGCGTGATGCTCGGCGTCTTGGCCCAGTAGCTGCGGTCATAGTTCGCATAACGCAGCTGGGTGCGCAGCTGCGATGTCGAATCGATCTGCCACTGGTGAACCAATGTGCTCATCAAGGTATCGCTGCGGTCGAAGGTGCTTGTCGTACCCCAGAAGCTGCTGGAGGGCAGCGGCACGCCGTTCAGCGGGCCAGTGTTGGAGCCACTGCGATAGTCCGTTGCCGGCTTGCGGGTCACGCTGTCGAAGGGAATGCCGTAATCCGGGTTGTCGCGCGTGCGCAGGTAGTAGTGATTCAGCCAGAACTTGTGATGGCTGGCCTGGTTCAGCGCCAGACTGATCGCGGCGCCAGTACGATGAATGTCGGGCTCGGCACCGGTCGAGGGATTGCTGCGCCAGCTGCCTTCGGCACGGTCCATCAGGTTCACGCGCAGCCCGGTGTCTTCGCTGATCGCCTTGTTCATGTCGGCGCTGAATTGCCGGTGGCCATGTGAGCCGGTGCTGGCCGTCAGTCGGTACTGGTCGTAGTACAGCGGGGTCTTGGTCACCTGATTGATCACGCCACCGGCCTGTCCGCGGCCGAACAGCATGGCGCCGGCGCCGCGCAATACATCCAGCTGCTCGTAATTAAAGATCTCGCGGTTGTACTGGGCGGTGTCTCGTATACCGTCGAGATACATGTCGCCAAAGGTATAGAAGCCGCGCAGGTTCATGTTGTCGCCCGAGCGTCCGCCTTCGGCAGCATTGAAGCTGATGCCGGCGACATTGCGCATGGCTTCCTGCAATGACGAGGCCTGTTGCTCCTCCAGTATCTTGCTGGTGACCGTGGTGACGGCCTGAGGAATGTCATGCGGATCCTGCTCTACCTTGCCGACGCGTGTCTTGGTCGCCAGGTAGGACGGTGCTTCGCGGCTGCCATTGACCTCGACCGCCGGTAGCGTGTCGTCATCCTTCTTGGTGGTGTCTGCCTTGTCGGCGGCCAGTGCGGATCCGCCGCAAAAAGCCAGTCCTGCCACCAGTGCGCCCAGTGGCTTGAGTTTCATTCCGTTGTTCATGCCGGTATAGCCTCATGGCCTGACCCTCCCTGCATGGCTTGCGCAAGGTGCATGGACGGCAAGGCACAGTGGCGCGCCCGACAGGTCGGGTGTGCGCCTTGGTTGATCTGTTTGGCTGGCTGGCCGGCGATGCGGCATGGCTGGCTGTTGCGGTGGCGCTGGCCGGATAGCTCCGGCCGGCTTAGGCGCCGTGGGCGCCGCTGGCTGCTTGCGCAGTCGGGTTTACTTCCTGGTCTTTACTTCTTCGGCTCGGTGATGAAGCCGATCTTGCTCAGTCCGCCGTTCTGCGCGGCGGCCATGACTTGCGCGACTTTCTCGTATTGCGTGGTGCGTTCCGCGCGCAGGTGCAGTTCCGGTTGCGGCGTGGCTTGCGCGGCGACAGCGATCTTTTGCTGCAGCTCGCCTTCGCTGACCTCGCGGTTGTTCCAGAGCAGCTTGCCATCGCCATCGATCGTCAGGTTCACGGTCTCAGGCTTGACATCATTCGGCTGTGTGGTCGCGCGCGGCAGATCGAGCTTGACGCTGTGGTTGATGACCGGGATGGTGATGATGAAGATGATCAGCAGCACCAGCATCACGTCGACCAGCGGCGTGGTGTTGATCTCGGGGTTGAAATCTTCGTCCGAGCTATCGGACAGCGTGCCCATGGCCATGATGGTCCTGCCTTATGCGACGGCAGCCAGCTTCGGGCCGGTGGACTTGTTGTCGCCACTGCGGGCGCCGGTGACGAACAGCGCGTGCAGGTCGAAGCCGAACTTGTGCAATTGCGCGAGCATCGCCTTGTTGCTGCGGACCAGCGCGTTATAGCCAAAGGTGGCAGGAATCGCGACCGCAAGGCCGAGCGCCGTCATGATCAGCGCTTCGCCGACTGGGCCGGCCACCTTGTCGATGCTGGCCTGACCGCTGGCGCCGATGGAGACCAGTGCGTGATAAATGCCCCAGACCGTACCGAACAGGCCAACGAACGGAGCAGTCGATCCGACCGAAGCCAGCACTGCCATGCCGGACGAGAGCCTGGAGGTGGATTCGTCGATTGCCTGACGTAGCGACATCGTGACCCAGTCGCTGACCGACAGCTGATCCTGCAGGCTGCCGGCGTGCGCATGATGATGGCGCAGCGCCGAAGCACCGGCCTGTGCCAGATGAGCAAAGGGATTGTCGCTGCCCAGGCTGTGTATGCCGGCCTCAAGGCTGCCTGCTTCCCAAAAGCTGCGGCGTGCCGATTCCACTGCACGCCGGTGACGCAGCGCCTGCAGGCCCTTGGCGATCATTACGCTCCATGAGGCGATCGACATCGCGATCAGCAGCAGGGCAACGAATTTGGTGACGAGATCGCCTTGCTGCCAGAGCGAGGCAAGGCCGTAGGGACTGGTTTCCATGAGTTCTTCTTCGAGTGGGATGAGTATTCGTGAGCGGAGTGCGAAATCAGCGAAGCGCGAAATTGATCGGCACCAGCACATAGACCGGCACCGGACGGCCATCCTCGAGGTGCGGCTTGAACGATGCGCGCATCACGGCCTGGCGCGCTGCTTCATCAAGTTTCGGGAAGCCGGCGCTTTCGCGCACATCGATACGTTCCGGATGGCCCTTGTCATCGATCAGCACGCGCAACACGACCTTGCCCTGTTCACCGGCGCGCTTGGCGCTGATCGGGTAATCGGGCTTGGGTGCCTGCAGGTATTCGACACTGCTCACCATGACAGGCGTACGCTCTGCCGGCGCTGGCGCAGCCGGCGCTGGCGAAGCTGGGTGCGCGGCAGCAGTGCGTGGCTCGGCAGCCGGGGTAGCGGTGGCGCTGGCTGCAGCCTGCGTGGTCGGTGTTTCCGTCGTTTCGGTGCGCGGCAGGGGCGTGGCTGATGGCGTAATTGCGGGGGCGACTGCGGGTACGACCGCGGGTACGACCGCGGGTACGACCGCGGGTACGACCGCGGTTTGCGCTACCGGCTGCGGTGCAAGTTTGGCAGCCGGCAGCGGACGTGTCACCGGTTCCGGCGGACGGCTGACGCGCTGCTCGGCGGCTTGCTGTGTTCGTTGCGGTATCAGCGAGATCACGACCTCGCGTGGCGTGGTCACGTCCACGTTGTCGGGCTGCAGGCCATTGAGCAGCGAAAGTATCAGCGCGCCGTGCAGCATGAGCGCCAGAGCAAGCGGCAAGCGGCGCTGTGATGACGACAAGGCTGCCGGGCCCGGCAGGGACAGGACTGCGCTCATGGCAGGATCAAAGTCAGGATCAGGCCGCGACGATCTCGCGGCGAACTTCGACCGCCTTGATGGTTTTGTCTTCAATATGCGCGCGAACCAGGGTCTTGGCGAACGCATTGCATTTGCCGCAGCAGCTGCCCACATTCAGTTGCGCGCGGATCTCGGCCAGCGTGCTTGCGCCCGCATCGACGGCGGCGCGGATGGCGCGGTCGGAAACATTGTGGCAAACGCAAACGATCATGAGGCTGCTTCCCGGTGAAGGCTGTGTCAGGCAGTAAGGATCAATTTGTTCGCCTGCGTCAGCCGCAGGCGATAAATTTTTCCGTCGTGGTCGATCTCGATTTCGCGCATCTGGTCCAGCAGCTCGGCAAGCTTGATCCGGAGTGGCGCCTTGGTCGTTCCCTCAGATGTAGGGATAAACGGCAGGCCGGCTTTCGAATCCGTGCTCATGTGCTTCTGTTTTTGTAAATGCGAACAATTCTTGTTTAGATTATTGACCAATGGCCGGGGCTTGGCAAGCCTTTTTCAAAAGAAAGTTCGATGCAGCCAAGGCTGGCCGACTGGGAGGCAGGGAGTCGAGCTGAACGGATAAGCGGCGAGCTCGGGAAAAGCCAAGCCAAGTTAGGAGAGACCGGAACCCAGAAGTCGGGCCGGCAAGTTGGGGCAGGAGGCCGGAACGGGAAAGCGGCTAGAGAAGGCCGGTTCGAGAACGCCTTCCAGCCGACGCTGGCGGCTGGCAGGCAAGGGAGCAGGCGGCGGGCTGCCTGCCGATCAGTTGGGCCCGCCGGCGCTGTCGATGATGCCGCCGCCCAGGCAGACCTCGCCGTCATACAGCACGGCGGATTGCCCCGGAGTGACTGCCCACTGCGCCTGTGGGAACTGCAATTTAAAGCGTTCGCTACTTGTATTCAGATGCTCGCAGGCCATGTCCGGCTGACGGTAGCGGGTCTTGGCGGACAGCGGCCCGTCTTTCGGCGGCTCGCCGGCCACCCAGCTGACCTGTCCAGCAGCCAGGCTTTCCGACAGCAGCCACGGATGGTCATGGCCCTGCACCACATACAGGGTGTTGGCGGCCACATCCTTGCGCGCCACATACCAGGCTTCGTGATTGCCGTCGGCGTCGCGGTGTTTTTTCGAGCCGCCCAATCCTATGCCCTTGCGCTGGCCCAGCGTATAAAAGGACAGGCCAACATGCTCGCCGACTACGTCGTCTTCCGGCGTCTTCATCGGACCGGGGCGGAAAGACAGGTAGCGATTGAGGAATTCCCGGAACGGACGTTCGCCAATGAAGCAGATGCCGGTCGAGTCCTTCTTGCGCGCGTTTGGCAGCTTGAGTTCATCGGCGATCCGGCGGATCTCGGTCTTGTGCAGCTCGCCCAGCGGGAACAGCGTGCGCGACAGCTGCGCCTGGCTCAGCCGGTGCAGGAAGTAGCTCTGGTCCTTGCTGGCGTCGATAGCCTTCAATAACTGAAAGCGGCCATCCAGCTCGCGCACGCGCGCATAGTGGCCGGTGGCGATCTTGTCGGCGCCCAGCGACATCGCATGATCGAGAAAGGCCTTGAACTTGATCTCGGCATTACAGAGCACATCCGGGTTGGGCGTGCGGCCGGCCTCGTACTCGCGCAGGAACTCGGCGAACACCCGGTCCTTGTACTCGGCGGCGAAGTTGACGGCCTCGATATCGACGCCGACCACGTCGGCCACGCTGGCCGCGTCTATCCAGTCCTGCCGCGTCGAGCAGTATTCATCATCGTCATCATCTTCCCAATTCTTCATGAACAGGCCGATGACTTCGTAGCCCTGCTGCTTGAGCAGCCAGGCAGCCACCGACGAGTCCACACCGCCGGACATGCCCAGCACGACTTTTTGTTTAGGCATGGCCGGGCTCGGTGACGCTGGGGTGGGTGTAGATGGCCGACAGCGGTAGCCGGCGACCGCGCAGATAGTCGTCGATGCACTGCATGACCAGCGGGCTGCGGTGCAGCTCGGCGAGGGCGGCGATCTCGTCGTAGCTCAGCCAGACTGCACGCAGTATGCCGGTGTCCAGCGCTTGGTCATGCACGGTGCCGGCCTTGCCGGCGAAAGCAAAGCGCAGATAAGTCACGTCCTCACCGGTGCGGCTGGACTGATAGCGCGACATATAGACCCCGACCAGCGCGTCCGGATGGAATTCATGCGCAGTCTCCTCGAGCGCTTCACGGCTGACCGCATCGATCAGCGATTCGTGCGGATCGAGATGGCCGGCGGGCTGGTTGAATCGGATGCCGTCGCTGGTCTCTTCCTCGACGAGCAGGAACCTGCCGTCCTTTTCGATGATCGCCGCGACCGTGACGGAGGGCTTCCAGAGAGTGGACATGGTTTCCTTTGCGTAGGGCCTGAAAAAAAACCGTGCTTTATGGCGAGCCAGCGAAGCGGTGCGACACAGGAATGCAGCTAATTAAACACAGAGTCATAGTTTTGAAACAGCACATGGCAGCCCATGGGTTTGGGGGATTGCCAGATCGGAGCTTGATCGGAGACCCGCGATTTTACCGCTTCACGGCGATGTGCCCGGCAGGCCGTAAAGTCAGGTTTTGGGAGAGCGCAAGCCGAGTCCTGCGCTTGAGGACGTGTTCGTAATTGTGCATTGCGCCAAAAATGTGGACAATGTTGTGTTTTGCAATTTCCTGGGAGCAAATCCGCGCCGCTCTCGCCCCGATCTTTTCAAAACAGGAACGGCCTTGGCCATTCCCTGAGGAATGTAGGGATTAAGTGTAAGATTCGGGCGCATTTTTTTCTTTTTGGAGAAGGCCATGAAAATCGGCATTCCAGCCGAGACACGCCAGGGAGAGGCGCGGGTAGCCGCCACCCCTGAGACAGTGAAAAAACTGGTCGCAGCCAAGCACCAGGTGATCGTGCAGTCCGGTGCCGGCGTGTCCGCCAGCATTCCCGATGACGCGTTTGCCGCCGCAGGTGCACAAATCGGCTCGGCCGCAGACGCTTTCGGCTGCGAGATGGTGCTGAAAGTGCGCGCGCCGTCGAACGATGAGCGCGGCATGATCAAATCCGGTAGCGTGCTGATTGGCATGCTGAACCCCTTTGATACCGATGGCCTGAATGCGCTGGCCTCGGCCGGCCTGTCCGCGTTCGCGCTGGAAGCCGTGCCCCGCATTACGCGTGCGCAGTCGATGGACGTGCTGTCCTCGCAGGCCAACATCGCCGGCTACAAGGCCGTGCTAATGGCCGCCAATACTTATCAGCGCTTCGTGCCGATGCTGATGACCGCTGCCGGTACCGTGAAGGCCGCACGCGTCCTGATTATGGGCGTCGGCGTGGCCGGCCTGCAGGCGATCGCGACCGCCAAGCGCCTTGGTGCCGTGATCGAAGCCTCGGACGTGCGTCCGCCGGTCAAGGAGCAGGTCGAGTCGCTGGGCGCGAAGTTCATTGACGTGCCTTACGAGACCGATGAAGAGCGCGAGATCGCGCAGGGTGTCGGCGGCTATGCGCGCCCGATGCCGGACGCCTGGATGAAGCGCCAGGCCGCCCTCGTGCACGAGCGCGCCAAGCAGGCCGACATCGTCATCACCACCGCGCTGATCCCGGGCCGCAAGGCACCGGTGCTGATCAGCGAGGAAACCGTCAAGGCCATGAAGCCGGGCTCGGTGATCGTCGACATGGCGGTCGAGCAGGGTGGCAATTGCCCGTTGTCGGAGCTGGGCAAGACCGTCATCAAGCATGGCGTGCACATCATCGGCGAGGCCAACATCCCCGCCACCTGCGCGGCCGATGCGTCGGCGCTGTATGCACGCAATGTGCTCGACTTCATGAAGCTGATCGTCGACAAGGACGCCAACCTGGCCATCGATCGCAGCGACGAGATCGTTGCCGCGACGCTGGTCGCCCATGGCGGCGAACTGCTGCGTAAGTAAAGAGTCACGAAGAAGTCCGGAGCGGTCATGCAACGTATCATGCTGCGCGCGAAGATTCACCGCGCGACGGTCACGCAGTGCGACCTGAATTACGAAGGGTCGTGCGGCATAGACGAAGACCTGCTGGAAGCCGCGGACATCCGCGAGTTTGAAAAGATCGAACTGTACAACGTTAACAATGGCGAGCGCTTCTCTACTTATGCAATCAAGGGCAAGCGCGGCAGCGGCGAGATCTCGCTGAACGGGGCAGCAGCGCGCCTCGCTCACCTCGGCGACCTGCTGATCATCTGCACCTATGCGCCGATGTCGGACGAGGAGATCGCGAGCTACCAGCAGAAGATTGTTTTCGTCGACCAGCAGAACCGCATCACCGGCCTGAAGACATAAGGTCCGCAAGGGCCAAACAGCACTGCTAACAACCAGAGGACATCATGGAAGTCAGCCATACCATCACCAACCTAATTATTTTCGTGCTGGCGATCTACGTCGGTTACCACGTCGTGTGGACCGTCACCCCGGCGCTGCACACGCCGCTGATGGCGGTCACCAACGCCGTGTCAGCGATCATCATCGTCGGCGCGATGCTCGCAGCCGCGCTGACCGAAGGTCCGGTCGGGCAGTTCATGGGCACGCTGGCCGTCGCGCTGGCGGCGGTGAACGTGTTCGGCGGCTTCCTCGTCACGCAGCGCATGCTCGAGATGTTCAAGAAAAAAGAGCCGAAGGCCAAGAAAGAGGGAGCATAAAGCCATGAGCATGAACGTCGTTACCCTCTTGTACCTGATCGCGTCGATCTGCTTCATCCAGGCGCTCAAGGGCCTGTCGCACCCGGCTACGGCCCGTCGCGGCAATGCCTTCGGTATGACCGGCATGGCCATTGCGGCCTTCACCACGATCGCGCTGATTGCCAAGCTGCAGGGCGAAGCGGTTGCGGCCGGCGGTGTCAGTGGTGGCTTCGGCCTGCTGATCGGCGGCGTGGTCGTCGGTGGCGCAATTGGCGCGGTACTGGCCAAGCGTGTGGAAATGACCAAGATGCCGGAACTGGTCGCAGCGATGCACTCGCTGATCGGTCTGGCTGCGGTGTGTATCGCAGTGGCAGCGGTGTCCGAGCCCAAGGCCTTCGGCATCGTCGCCGCTGTCGGCGAGGCCATCCCGATGGGCAACCGTATCGAACTCTTCATCGGTACCTTCGTCGGTGCGATCACCTTCTCGGGTTCCGTGATTGCCTTCGGCAAGCTGGCCGGCAAGTACAAGTTCCGCCTGTTCCAGGGCGCGCCGGTGCAGTTCGCCGGTCAGCATATGCTGAATTTGGTCCTCGCCATCGTGATGATTGCCGCCGGCCTTGTGTTCGTTGCTGCTGAAGGTGCCGAGCCGGCATGGACGCCCTTCCTCGTGATGACTGCGATCGCTTTCGTGCTCGGCGTGCTCATCATCATCCCGATCGGTGGTGCCGACATGCCGGTGGTGGTGTCGATGCTGAACAGCTACTCGGGTTGGGCAGCAGCCGGTATCGGCTTCTCGCTGAACAACTCGATGCTGATCATTGCCGGTTCGCTGGTGGGTTCGTCCGGTGCGATCCTCTCGTACATCATGTGCAAGGCGATGAACCGCTCGTTCTTCAACGTGATCCTGGGCGGCTTCGGTGGCGAAGCGGCTGATGCCGGCGGCGGCGCTCAGCAGCAGCGCAACGTCAAGTCCGGCTCGGCCGATGACGCATCCTTCCTGTTGGGCAATGCCGAGACCGTGATCATCGTCCCGGGCTATGGCCTGGCCGTGGCGCGCGCCCAGCACG
>JACCDH010410822.1_pt1 | contig 14767 bp, 13 predicted proteins | sample 7442481 | NCBI WGS metagenome assembly JACCDH01 (sample SAMN15323433, study PRJNA562643) | freshwater metagenome | isolation source: river surface water | place: USA:Blue River Watershed | collected 2017-08-15
TCACGTTGAATCGCTGGTCACTAGTCACTAGTCAATAGTAACTAGTAACTAGTAACTAGTAACTGGCACTAGCATATTAGCATACTAACATACTAGCATACTAGTTTTAGCTCTGCTAAAACAAAGTATTCCCTTTCCTTATCCCACCAATTTTATCTCTCAAATGTTTATATGCTAACTCCGTCGCTTCTCTTCCGCGTGGTGTACGCATCATAAAGCCTTCTTGAATTAAGAATGGTTCGTAAACTTCTTCAATTGTGCCTTCGTCTTCACCTACTGCTGTAGCGATGGTTTTAAGTCCGACCGGACCTCCCTTAAACTTTTCGATGATAGTGATTAGAATTTTATTATCCATTTCATCTAAGCCATGTTCATCAACATTTAAGGCGTTTAATGCATATTGAGCAATATCGGTGTTGATTTCACCATTACCTTTTATTTCGGCGAAATCTCTTGTTCTACGAAGTAAGGCATTGGCAATACGAGGAGTGCCTCTGCTTCTACGAGCAATTTCGTACGCACCTTCATCGGTGATAGGAGTTTTCAGGATGTCTGAAGACCTTAAAACGATGCTCGTTAATAATTTAGAATCGTAGTATTCTAATCGTGCGTTAATACCAAAACGTGCACGTAAAGGTGCTGTTAATAATCCAGATCTTGTTGTTGCACCAATTAAAGTAAAAGGATTTAATCCGATTTGTACTGAACGTGCGTTCGGACCTGCGTCTAGCATGATATCGATTTTATAATCTTCCATGGCAGAGTAGAGGTATTCTTCTACGACCGGACTTAATCTATGAATTTCGTCGATGAATAAAATATCACCTTCGTCGAGGTTCGTTAATAATCCGGCTAAATCACCGGGCTTGTCTAATACAGGTCCAGAAGTGATTTTAATTCCCACACCTAATTCATTTGCAATAATATGTGAGAGCGTTGTTTTACCTAAACCCGGAGGGCCATGTAATAACACGTGATCTAAAGCTTCTTTTCTGCGTTTTGCGGCCTCTACAAATATTTTAATATTCTCAACTATTTTATGTTGACCTGTAAAATCGTCGAAGGCCGATGGGCGTAATACTTTCTCAATATCTTTTTCAGTATTGTCGAGATTATCAGCATTAGGGTCGAGAATCGGATTCATCTTTTTAAATTATTTACGATGATATTTTTTAAAAAAGCTACTGAATTTCATTTGTAATACACCGAAGATTGCTTCTTGTACAATGCCTTTCGACATTTTACTAGTGCCTTCACTACGATCAGTAAAAATAATAGGAACTTCCTTTAGTCGAAAGCCAAACTTCCATGCGGTAAATTTCATTTCTATTTGAAAGGCGTAGCCCACAAATTTGATAGCATCTAAATTGATAGTTTCTAATACAACTCTTCGATAACATTTGAATCCAGCTGTTGCGTCATTCACTGGCATGCCAGTGATGAATTGAACATATTTAGATGCATAGAATGACAAGAGCACTCTACTCATTGGCCAATTTACTACGTTGATGCCTGAAATATATCTTGAACCAATACATAGTTCAGCACCTTCAACACATGCTTGTCTGAGTCTTATTAAATCATCAGGATTATGAGAAAAATCGCAATCCATTTCAAAAATATAATCATAGCTTTTTTGCAATGCCCATTTAAATCCATGAATATATGCTGTACCTAATCCTAATTTACCCGATCTTTGTTCAAGGTAAAGATGACCAGGAAACTCTGATTGAAGTGACTTTACTATTTCTGCGGTACCATCCGGAGAGCCATCATCAATAATTAATAGATGGAACGGATAATCTAATGAAAAAACCTTGCGAATCATCTTCTCGATGTTCTCTTTTTCATTATAAGTAGGTATAATTACTAAGCTATCTGACATTTTTTGTATCTACGAAGATAAATAATATTTTGAAATCGTAATTTTGAATATGAATAAAGCAATCTTTCTTGACCGCGACGGTATTATTAACGTAGAAATTGGCGATTATATTAAACGTTTCGAAGATTTTACACTAATTCAACAATTGGGAGAGTCATTAAAGAAGCTGAAAGAATGGGGTTATATCTTTGTGGTGATCACGAATCAAGGCGGCTTGGCCAAAAAATTGTACGATGAACAAGAGCTAGATAACATGCATGAATACCTAATTGCTGAAATGAAAAAGTTTGATGTTCATTTTGAAGAGATTTATTATTGTCCGCATCACCCCGACTACAACGGTAAATGTTTATGTCGTAAACCCGGATCATTATTAGTAGAAAAAGCAGTCGCTCGTTTTAACATTGATGCTTCAAAAAGTTTTTTCATAGGCGACAAACAACGCGACATCGATGCCGGTAACGCCGTCGGCGTCAAAGGCATACTCGTAGAAAGCAATCCCGATTGGAACTTCATACTTCAACAAATTGAATCAAAATCTAGTAACTAGTAACTAGTAACTGGTTACAAGTTTTGCGTCTAGCAAAACTTTACTATATTTGACCCGGGTAAGTCTTATACGACCAGCTCCCTTTGAACTCCCCCAGGTTCGGAAGGAAGCAAGGGTAGAAGGTTGTAGCGGTGCGATATGAGGTGCTTACCCTTTTTTCTTCATTCTAAATCTATAACAAAAATCATATGCAATTTTTTATTGACACAGCTAATCTTGAACAAATAAAAGAAGCTCAAGAGTTAGGTATTTTAGATGGTGTAACTACTAACCCTTCGTTAATGGCGAAAGAGGGTATCGCTGGTGAAGCGAATGTTATGAAACATTACAAAGCTATTTGCGATATCGTTGAAGATAAAGTAAGTGCTGAAGTAATTTCGACTGACTATTATACTATGATCGCTGAAGGTGAAAAATTAGCTGCTATCGATCCGAAAATTGTCGTAAAAATTCCCATGATTAAAGATGGAATCAGAGCCTTGAAATATTTCTCTGATAAAGGTATAAGAACAAATTGTACGTTGATATTTTCAGCCGGACAAGCATTATTAGCAGCGAAAGCAGGTGCAACTTATGTATCACCATTCGTAGGTCGTTTAGATGATATCTCTACTGATGGAATGCAATTAATCGAAGACATCCGTCTAATATTCGATAATTATGCATTTAACACACAAATTTTAGCAGCCTCAGTACGTCACCCAATGCACATTATTCAATGTGCTAAAATTGGCGCAGATGTAATGACAGGTCCGCTTTCAGCAATCACCGCATTATTGAAGCACCCTCTGACAGATAGCGGATTGGCGCAGTTTTTGGCTGATCACGCGAAAGTGAATAAATAGCGACTTGTAACTAGTGACTAGTGACTAGACCAGTTACAAGTCACTAGTTACTAATTACTAAGTTCCCAAAGCACAATCCCCGCGCATACCGACACATTAAACGAATGCTTCGTGCCAAACTGTGGTATCTCTATGCAATAGTCTGAGGCATTAATTACTTCTTGTTGTACACCCTCTACTTCGTTGCCAAATACAATGGCATATTTTTCTTCAATTTTTGTTTCAAAATTTTGCAAGAATACACTATTCTCTGCTTGTTCAATGCTGATGATAATATAACCTTCAGATTTCAATTGATTGATGATGTCTAATGTCTTCGGATGATACTCCCAATCAACACTCTCAGTAGCACCTAAAGCAGCTTTTTCTATTTCTCTATGTGGTGGCTGTGCTGTTATACCGCATAACATGATTTTTTCAATCGCAAAGGCATCACTAGTTCTAAAAACAGAACCTACGTTGTGCATGCTTCTTATATTATCGAGTATTACTATGATTTTCTTTTTATCGGCATTCTTGAACTCTTCTTTTGATAAGCGGTTCAGCTCTTCCATCGATAGTTTTTTCATCTTATTTTATTATTGCGATGTCAGCAAAATTGCATAAATAAATTTACATAAATCCATTCTCATACACTTAATGCTAACAAGTTGAAATTCTGATTCTCTTTATCTGGTGTTTGCTGAGAATTAGGAATTCCGAATGAGAATAATTTCTTGAAATAATAGACAGCTTTTTGTTAATAACTCGATTTCTTGTAAAGCGTTCAATTTTATATTTTTAGTACAAAATTTACGAGATTGGCAAAGACAGCAGAAAGCAAGGAAACCCCTTTAATGAAGCAATATAATGAAATCAAGGCGAAGTACCCTGGTGCATTACTATTGTTCAGAGTAGGTGATTTTTATGAAACCTTCGGTGAAGATGCTATAAAAGCATCTGAAATTTTAGGCATAGTTTTAACAAAGAGAGCTAATGGCTCTGCATCACATATTGAACTTGCTGGCTTTCCGCATCATTCATTAGATTCGTATTTACCGAAGTTGGTGCGCGCCGGACAAAGAGTGGCGATTTGCGATCAGCTCGAAGATCCGAAAACTACTAAAACAATAGTGAAGCGTGGTGTTACAGAAATGGTCACGCCAGGTATTTCATATAACGATAACATCCTACAACATAAATCAAATAATTATTTAGCAGCATTGCATTTTACCGATGATAAAGAAATCGGATTAGCACTGTTAGATATTTCTACTGGTGAATTTTTAGTTGCTGAAGGTAATCAGTCTTATATTGATAAATTACTTCAAAGCTTTAAGCCTTCAGAAATTTTATGTGCTCGCACTAAATCAAAACATTTTCTAAATCAGTTTACTGATAATTATTATCATTATGCTTTAGAAGATTGGATCTTCGGACACGATTATTCATATGAGACTTTAACTAAGCATTTTTCAACTTTAAGTTTGAAAGGTTTCGGTATTGAAAATATGCATCATGCCATTGTAGCTGCTGGTGCTTGTTTACATTATGTTTACGATACCCAACATCATAACATTCAACATATCACTTCTATCGCTAGAATTGAAGAAGAACAATATGTATGGCTCGATAAGTTCACTCTAAGAAATTTAGAGTTAGTACATTCAAACAACGAACAAGGTGTAACACTATTTGATGTTATAGACTTCACTCATTCGCCAATGGGAGCAAGGCTTTTAAGGAAATGGATATTATTACCCTTGAAAGAAAAATCACTAATCGCAGAACGCCAACATCTAGTTAAATTATTAATCGAACATCAAGATTTATTTTATAAACTCGAAGAAGAATTAAAAAACATAGGTGACTTAGAACGCTTGATTTCTAAAGTTGCATTGCTAAAAGTAAACCCTAGAGAACTCGTACAATTAGGTCGTGCATTGAATGCCATAAACAAAATCAAGACTATATGTAATGAGATAGATGATGATGCATTGTATGCTTTAATGGATCGCATTAATCCTTGTCAATCGCTAATCGATAAAATAGAAAAAACTTTACAAGCAGAACCTCCTGCTTTATTACAAAAGGGAAATGTAATAGCTACAGGTATTTCTGAAGAGTTAGATAATCTCAGAAAAATTGCATTTCATGGTAAAGATTATTTATTAGATATTCAAAAACGAGAGAGCGAAGCCACTGGCATCAGTTCATTAAAGGTTGCTTATAATAATGTATTCGGATATTTCCTTGAAGTTACGCATGCACATAAAGATAAGGTACCGAGTGAATGGATACGTAAGCAAACTTTAGTAAATGCAGAAAGATATATCACCCCAGAATTAAAAGAATACGAAGAGAAAATATTAGGTGCAGAAGAAAAGATCTCAGCTTTAGAAAATCAATTGTATCATGATCTAGTACTCTCTATAGCAGAATATATTCGCCCAATACAAGTTAATGCTACTATCATTGGTCAACTAGATGTTCTATCATCATTCGCTTTCATTTCATACCGAAATGAGTACGTACAACCAATTATTGTTGACGAACCTATACTTGATATCAAATTAGGTCGTCACCCCGTTATAGAGCAGCGTTTGCCTGTTGGTGAAAGCTTTATTCCGAATGACGTTTATTTGAATCAAGAAGACCAACAAATAATCATCATTACTGGCCCCAATATGTCTGGTAAATCAGCGATTCTTCGTCAAACAGCTCTTATTGTTATAATGGCACAAATGGGTTGTTTTGTGCCTGCTAAATCAGCAACAATCGGTATCGTAGATAAATTATTTACGAGAGTAGGAGCTAACGATAATCAGTCGACCGGTGAATCTACGTTCATGGTAGAAATGAATGAGACAGCTAGCATCCTGAATAATCTATCTGATAGAAGTTTAGTATTATTAGATGAAATCGGTAGAGGAACTAGTACATATGATGGTATATCTATTGCATGGGCAATTGCAGAATACATACACGATAATCAAAAAGCAAAAGCTAGAACATTATTCGCTACACATTACCACGAATTGAATGAGATGGCTTCTCAAATGCCACGAATAAAAAATTACAATGTTTCTATTAAAGAGATGGATCATAAGATTATCTTTTTAAGAAAATTAGTGCCAGGTGGTTCAGAGCATAGTTTCGGTATACATGTAGCAAAGATGGCTGGTATGCCGCCAACCGTTTTAAAACGTGCAAATGAAATATTAGTTCAATTAGAAAAACAAAGAACCGAAGACCCTAGCGCAAGCACAGGTTTACATTCTAAGAAACGTGCTAAAATTAATAAAGCTGAATTTCAATTGAGCATGTTTAGTATTGATGACCCAGTGTTAATTAAGATTAGAGATAGCGTAAAAGATTTAGACGTAAATTCATTAACACCTGTAGAAGCCTTAATGAAGTTAGATGAAATTCAAAAGCTCATAAAATCTTAATGAAAATTGATTTCGAAAATATTGAAAAATTATTTCCGAATGCTGTAATTCAAAGGGATGTTAAAATAATTGAAAGCAAATTTGAAATAATTTATTTGCCTGATTTTAAAATTTATGTACATCTGATTGAAATCAACAATTTTTTAAGTGAACTGAATCAAGATTATTTTCAAAAGATGAGTATTATACTATTAAACAAAGGGTTTAATATCATTCATTTGTTTGAAGATCAATTATTGCACAATCAGAAGTCAATAAAAGATCGTTTCTTATCATTGCTAAATTCTAATCAAAGAATATTCGCGCGTTCATGTAAAATTGAACGTATTCAAAAAGATATATACGATGATTTTATTGAGCAGAACCATTTGATGGATACAGCTAATACTCGATTTAAATACGGTATTTATTACAAAGGAGAATTGATGGGTGTAATGGGAATTAGTGCAGGTAGGTGGATGACTAAAGAAGGGGAGAAGCGAAAATCTTTTGAAATTATTCGCTTTGCTACAAGATCAAACTTTACGATAGTAGGCGGATTTACAAAGTTTTTAAAGCATATCAAAAACGAATTAGAAGTAGATGAGTTTATGACTTATCTCGATTTAGATTGGGCCATTTCAGGTGTTTATCAAAAAAATAATTTCATATTTAAATCATTCAGTACTCCCTTGAAATTTTATATTCATAAAAAAACACTCAAAAGGTATACTGAGAAACAAATTCAATCGCTATCTAATTATAATGAATCAGAATACATCAGCACTTACAATTCTGGTAACATGAAATTAATTTGTAGGTATGAATAACAAAAAAATCATTGGTATTCTAGGTCCGACAGCATCAGGTAAAACTAAATACGCTGTATCACTTGCTAAAGAAATTGATGCTGAAATTATTAGTCTAGATTCTCGTCAGGTTTATAATGAATTAAATTTAGGTGTTGGTAAAGACATTGAAGAATATACTATTGATGGTAAAGTAATTCCATTTCATTTAATAAGTCATATAAATTTAAACGACCAATATCACATCGATCGATTCAAAATAGATTTTGACAATGCTTATCATGATATAATACAAAGAGGAAAGAGGGTTATTGCATGTGGAGGTACTGGACTATATTTTGATGTTTTATTAAATGATCGATCTTATACAAGTATTGCAATAAATGAACAAATACGTGAAGATTTAAAAGAAAAATCATTAGAGAATCTACAAGAAATATTTCATTCTATTCATCCAAAAGAAGTTCATGCTTTCGATTTAAGTACTCGTAAAAGGAGCATTAGGGCTATTGAAATTGTATCATCCGAAGAATTTCATAAAATCAAAAAAGATCAGAAGAGTAAATATGAATTTGAGCTTTATGGTATTAAAACAGATAAATCAGAATTAAATAAACGCATCGATGACAGATTAGAAAATAGATTGAGTAGGGGGATGGTGCAAGAAGTTGAAGATTTGCTTGAGAAAGGGTATAGTGCTGAGCGTTTGATTTACTTAGGACTTGAATACAAATTCATTACTCAATATTTATTAGGTGAATTGACATATGATGAAATGAAGAGGAAATTAGCTATCGCTATACATCAATATTCTAAAAGGCAGATGACTTTTTTTAGAAAGTTAGAGAAAGATGGGCATGAAATTAAATGGATTAATGCACAGAGTTTATAATTTTCTGTCTCCAATTTTTATGCCGATACCGAAGTCAATATAATCTGCAATCGTACCGTGTGCTCTGATGGTAGAATTCAGATATAGTTTATCAGTCAATTTGTATTTGAATCCGAATTTGCTATAAAACTGATAATTATAGATTGCAATCTGTTTATAATGCAAATATTTTCCCATGCCTAATTGTACAGTAACTTTATTCATCACTACATCGCATCCTAGAATATAACCATAAGCAAAATGTTCATATGAGCTAGAGGTTATTAGATAGCCTGAACCTGGACCTGAATTTATATCATCATATTTTTTATGCCAATAAATAACATCGAGACCATGACGAATGCTAATTACATTATTAATTTTGTATAGATGATTTGCAAATACAGTACCTCTCAACATGGCAGATTTTGAATTAATATAAGCTCTTCTGCCAATACCTATACCAAATTCAGCGTGACTTCTTTGAGCAAAAGTTTGAGCCATTGTGTTATTGACTAAGACAACTAAAAATAATAGTAAGATTATTTTTCTGCTCATAATTTATACCTAAATCCGACCATTGAATTTATACTATTAATGCCTCTATTCGGCAGAACAGTAGCAGCATTTGAGTAATGCATATAACCAGCTTGTAGCATAAATATTAAATTTTCATTTAAATTTTGCATGTACGCTAGTTCTAATGTGGGAAAGAAATTTAATCTTGAGCCAATAAAAATATTTCGATTGTCTTGGTAAAATGTTTTTGTATCATAAGAAAATCCAAAACCAGGCATGAAATACAGTCCGTATTTTTGATTACCAATTAATTGGTGATATAGATTATAATTGATAGAGATTACATTACCAAATGCACCGGGTATAGAATCATTTACTCCATCTAAATTACTTTGGTCGCGATATGAAATATTAAAGGATTGAAATTTTACATTTAATCTTTTCACCCATTCTGCATCTGGGTTTTTCAAAGTATTCATATATGAGCATTGTACATGGTACATGTCGCCATTGAATACGCTTTTGTTGTATTTTTTATTCTCAGGCAATAGTTTTATGCCAGCACCAATATTCAATCCGATGTAATGACTTTGAGAATAAGTAAATTGAGGGATAGATAAGAGAAAAAAAATCAATGCTAAAGAAATTATGATAGATAATCTATTAGATAATTTGCTCTTTAGCATTGATGATGAATTATTTTAACATCTTGATAAAGGATGCGATTTTATTTTTTAGTTCTTTACGATCTACAATGAAATCTAGGAAGCCATGTTCTAGAATAAACTCTGCAGTTTGAAATCCTTTAGGTAAATCTTTCTTAATAGTTTCTTTGATTACTCGAGGTCCGGCGAAACCAATCATTGCACCTGGTTCTGCTATTGTTATATCACCTAACATTGCATATGATGCTGTTACACCACCTGTGGTGGGGTCGGTACATAAAGAAATGTATGGTAATTTATTTCTAGATAATAAAGCAAGTTTCGCTGAAGTCTTTGCCATTTGCATTAATGAAAATGCAGCTTCCATCATACGAGCACCACCTGATTTAGAAATAATCATCAATGGATATTTATGTTCTATGCAATAGTCTATGGATCTAGAAATTTTCTCACCTACAACTGAACCCATAGAACCTCCGATAAAATTAAAATCCATACAACAAACCACTAAGTCTGCACCATGAATTTTTCCATGTGCTGATTTTAGTGCATCGTTTAATCCGGTTTTCTTTATCGACTCCTTTACTCTATCTGGATATTTCTTAGTGTCTTCAAAATGCAATGGGTCACCAGAAATTAAGTTCGGAAATAATTCAGTAAACTGATTATCGTCGAATAAAATATTAAAGTATTCTTTAGATCCAATTCTCAAGTGGTAGTTACAATGTGAACACACAAATTGATGTGATTCTAAGTCTGGTGTATATAAAGGTTTTTTACATGAAGGGCATTTATGCCATAATCCTTCGGGTACATCTAATTTCTCTTCTGTACTTGTTAATATACCTTCATCTTTTCTTTTAAACCAAGCCATAATTTCTTTTTTCTTTTACGAATTAGAATAAAACTTATGCAATTGTTATGTCTTTTGATAGGTAAATATCTTGAACTGCATTTAATAATTCAACACCTTCATTCATTGGTCTCTGGAAAGCCTTACGACCCAAGATTAATCCTTGTCCGCCTGCACGCTTATTAATCACGGCTGTCTTAACTGCCTCAGCAAAATCTGATGCACCTTTAGATTCACCACCTGAATTAATTAATCCGATTTTACCCATATAGCAATTCAATACTTGATATCTACATAAGTCGATTGGGTTGTCAGATGATAATTCTGAATACATCTTGGGATGTGATTTTGCGAACTTCACATTTGTAAATCCACCGTTGTTCTCAGGTAATTTTTGTTTGATTATATCTGCTTGAATAGTTACACCTAAATGATTTGCTTGTGATGTTAAATCGGCAGCAACATGGTAATCTACTCCATCTTTTTTGAAGGCATCATTTCTTGTATAGCACCATAATACTGTAGCCATACCTAATTCATGAGCTCTTTCAAATGCTTGGGCAACTTCAATGATTTGACGATTAGAATTTTCAGATCCGAAATAGATAGTTGCACCTACTGCTGTTGCACCTAGGTTCCATGCTTCTTCTACGGAGCCGAACATTATTTGATCGTATTTATTCGGATAAGTCATTAATTCGTTGTGGTTTAATTTAACCATCATCGGAATTCTATGAGCGTATTTTCTAGCTACAATTCCTAATACACCGAAAGTAGTTGCTACAGCGTTACATCCGCCTTCGATAGCAAGTTCTACGATTTTCTCTGGATTAAAGTATATAGGATTTGGGGCAAATGAAGCTCCTGCTGTGTGTTCTATTCCTTGGTCTACAGGTAATATTGATAAATAACCTGTGCCAGATAAACGACCATGGTTGTACATGTTCGATAAACTTCTCAAAACTTGAGGATTTCTGTTGCTGTAAACAAACTCTCTATCAATGAAATCTGCGCCTGGCAAATGTAATAGATCTTTGCTAACTGTTTTTGATACGTGGTTTAATAATAATTGTGCGTCAGCACCTAATAATTCCGAGATTTTATCTATGGTCATATTTGGGATTTTTTGTTTGTGCAATAGTAAGGAAAAAATAGGAATTGCTCAAATTAAGCTTATAAAGCCTTTCTATAGCTAAAAACCTGTTTTGAGCCCACTATTCCTAATCCCTTAGGTACATTGGTATAAATCAAGGTCGGTTCTGAAAATGGGTCATCTCCGGTATAATTTTGAAGGCTTTTAAAATATTTATAACTATCAACATCTATTTTAGATACATATATTTTGAAGGCTATAAAATTTAAAGATTCAAATCCGAATTTTAATGTATTATACTCATTATATACATTTATCGAAGTTCCATTTTTCCCAGCATCAGAAATTAATACATCACTATAAATATCATTTGATAGATATTCATATTCAATAAAAGTCCCATCAAAAGAAAGATAGGTAGGAACTACTGTAATTCTATAATAATTTTCTTCTGTCGCAGGGTCATTTAAATTGAATCGAATTCTATATGAAATATTATTTCCACCAAATTCATCATTACTAATAATACTATCAATAGATACATTATTGATGTTTATTGAATTTGAATCAACAGTCTTTACCGAAACTCCTATGCTTTGATTAATAGCTGAAGCACTAATATTATATGATTTATTAAAATCAATATCTAATTCGTTTTTTCTGAAATAATAAGCATTCTCTTTAGTATCATACCTTAGAGTTATTTCATTTGTACCATCTGAAATTTTAACGATACCATCATCTATCAATAAATCATCAGAGAAAACTGAATTCTGATCAAACACAGGGTCTGTCTTAGATAGATAAATGTAATTTGTGTCAGCATCTGGATCTAAAAATGTACTAAGAACTAACTTCACTGGTTCAAACGGAATTTCTACTTCTGCATCAGATTCGCAAGAGCTTATTACAATACTTATTGATAATAATAGATATATTAATTTTTTCATCTGCTTAAAATTTATAAGTCCAACTAATAGATGGTAAAATCGGAAATAAATTAATCTTTCTTAATTTTCTATTCCCTGAATCATCATAACCTATATAATAAAAATAAGGGTTCTTTCTGTTGTATAAATTATATACTGAAATTTCAAAAATTCTTGTAGATCTTTTCAATTGTTTATGGAATTGAATACCCATATCCATTCGATGATAAGCCTCCATTCTGAATCCGTTTTTTGCCCCATAATCACTTACATAATTATTGTAAGAGCCTTGTTGCCCTTGACCAGGTACAACTGCTAAATATTCTGATTTAGGAAGTGTGATGGCATTACCTGTACCATAAACCCATGTGGTGGTAAAGGTTATGTCTTTACTTACTTTTTGAATTACTACTAATGATAAATCATGTCGACGGTCATACCTTGCAAAATATTTTTTACCAAAATTTATTGCATCAAATTGCAACTCTGTCCATGATAAAGTATATCCCAACCAGCCGCTAAATCTATCTCCATCATGCTTTAATAAAAATTCTAAACCATAACTCCAACCTTGTCCGCTCGTCACATTCTCATCCCACTTTATTTCATCTTCGGTACCTGGTTCTTCAACAGTTAAAAAACTTGCACCATCCTTATAAGCTATCACATTGTTCATGTGTTTATAATATGCCTCTACACTTACATTTATTTTTTGAGGTATAAAATCTTTGGCAGCACCAATTGCTACTTGATTAGATCTTTGTGGTCGCACTAAATCTGTTGCGGGTACCCATAAGTCTGTAGGTAAACCTACACCTGTTGAGCTTAATAAATGAATGTATTGATTCATTATTGCATAAGAAGCTTTTAAGGCTAAATCTGTTTTAAGTTGATAACTAAATCCTAATCGAGGTTCAAGTCCGACATAGTTTTTCGAGTTCTGTAGAAAATGTGATATCCTTAATCCGATGTTTGAATTTAATCTAGGTGTTATTTGATATCTATCCTCTATATATGCTGCATTCTCTAGTGCATCAATTGTTTCAATTGATTCTTCATTCTCTTCGGGGAACTCTGAATTTTTTATAGTAGTAGCGCTAGGAGTGAAGCGGTGTTGTTGTATGAAAACTCCTGCTTTTATTAGATGTTTGTTGTTTAGTGCATAATCAAAATCTTGTTTTATACTGAAGTCTCTGATGCCTGAATATAATCTGATTTCAAATTCATCTCCATCATATTTCTCTCTAATTGAGATATTGAAACGATATAAGCTATAGATGAATGAGGTGTTAGAGAAAAGCTTGTTATTTATAACTCTATTCCAACGTATGGTACCCGTTCCATTACCCCAATACAATCCGAATCGACTAGAATAGTCACTAAAATTTGAGCTTGCATAAAATTGATCTCTACCAAAATATCCACTTAAATATATAGTGTTCTTTTTATCGATTTCTATGTTTGCTTTTGCATTAAAATCATAAAAGAAATATCCACCTTTTGATTCTTCTGGTAATAGCGGATAAATTAATGCATCTATATAAGTTCTTCTGCCAGATAATAAAAATGAAGATTTATTTTCTTTGAGCGGACCTTGAACCGTAAATCTTGATGAAATTAATCCGATCCCATATTCAGCTCTAAATTTCTCCTTGTCTCCATCTTTCATATTCATTTCTAATACGGATGATAATCTACCACCAAATCGAGCAGGAAAACCTCCCTTCGTTAGTTCTACACTTTTAAGTGCATCTCCATTGAACAATGAATAAAATCCGAATAAATGAAAAGCATTATATACAGGTGCATCGTCAAGGATGATTAAGTTTTGATCAGGACCTCCACCTCTAACATATAAACCCGAATTACCTTCAGAGCCTTTTTGTACACCAGGTAATAATTGTAAAACCTTTAATACATCTTTTTCGCCTAAAAGTCCGGGTATTTGTTGAATCTGCTCTATCGGAACTCTCACGATACTCATTTGTTGATCTTGAGAGATTAAATTTTCTTTTGAATCTGTAACTACCACTTCAGCAATATTGTTATTGCTTTCAAGTTCAAAGTTTTGAACAATATCATTTTTTAAAATAATTGTAAAAGCTTGTTTCTGAAAGCCGACAGAGCTAACAATTAAGGTGATGGTGTCTCGGTTGGTACTGATAGAATAATATCCGTAATTATTACTTAAGGTAGCTTGTTGGGTTTCGGCAATGTATACTGTTGCAGCTATTAGATTCTCACGACTTCCTTTTTCTTTGATGAAGCCACTAATAACTTTTTGGGACTTTTGAGCAAAAGTTGATATGTGAATTAAAAAGGCTAGTATTGTAAGTAA
>JACCDH010114820.1_pt1 | contig 14766 bp, 10 predicted proteins | sample 7442481 | NCBI WGS metagenome assembly JACCDH01 (sample SAMN15323433, study PRJNA562643) | freshwater metagenome | isolation source: river surface water | place: USA:Blue River Watershed | collected 2017-08-15
ACCATTTGTGAGAGTGGCAATTGCCCGAATATGGGAGAATGCTGGGGGGAGGGAACGGCCACCTTCATGATTCTTGGTAATATTTGTACCCGAAGCTGTCAGTTTTGCGCTGTGGCTACAGGTCGTCCCAAGCCAGTGGAATGGGATGAACCTCAAAGAGTAGCAGAAGCGGTGTATTTAATGAAAGTAAAGCATGCCGTTTTAACGAGTGTAGATAGAGACGAGTTGCCGGACGGTGGCTCCATCATTTGGGCCAATACCATTAAAGCCATTAAGACTTTATCTCCCACAACTACCTTAGAAACTTTGATCCCGGATTTTAGAGGCATACAAGAACAAATTGATCGTATTATTGAAGCGGCACCAGAAGTAGTGAGTCACAATATGGAAACGGTGGAACGTAATACCAGACGCGTGCGTGTGCAGGCAAAATATGATCGCAGTTTAGGTGTATTAGAAGCTTTGAAAAAAGGAGGACGTCGTACCAAAACTGGATTGATGCTAGGAATTGGAGAAGAGAAGCAGGAAGTAATACAAACCATGAAAGATTTAGTGAATGTAGGATGTGATGTGTTAACCCTTGGACAATATTTACAACCCACTAAAAAGCATTTACCCGTGCAACGTTTTGTTCATCCTGACGAGTTTGCGGAGTTAAGACAAATTGGATATGAGTTAGGTTTTGACTATGTTGAAAGTGGTCCTTTAGTGCGTTCTTCTTACCATAGTGAAAAGCATGTCATTGCTGGATGGGGTAGAAACAAATGGAAGGAAGAACAAGCTGCCAAATAATTTTTAAAATAAAAAAAAGAGGAGTCTTGATAAGGACTCCTCTTTTTTATTGCGTTAAGTTCAACACTATTCCCACATAAGAGCAGAGGCGCCTAAGATAGCGGCATCTGATTCTTTTAAATGGCTGAATAATATTTTCACTTTATTTTCAAAAATCTCAATGACATTGGATTCCATGTGCTCACGCGTTGGTTTCAAAATCAAGTCCCCTGCTTTTGTCAAGCCTCCAAATAATATAATTGCTTCCGGGCTGGAGAACATCACAAAGTTGGCCAATGACATCCCTAATATTTTACCTGTGAATTCAAAAACTTCCTTCGCAACTTCATCGTCTTTTTGTGCTGCTTCAAAAACATCCTTGGAGGTGATTTTTTCAATCGGAATATTTCTGAGTATACTGGGTCTGTTGGTATCTCTTAAAATTTCCATGGCAGACTGAGCCACACCTGTTGCAGAAGCATAACTTTCCAAAGAACCTTTCTTGCCCGTGCCTGGGTGTAATCTTCCATCAGGAATAATAATAGTGTGTCCTAATTCTCCCGCGAATCCATCATGTCCATATATTAATTGACCATTGGCAACAATGCCACTGCCTACGCCGGTACCTAGGGTAATCATGATAAAATCCTTCATGCCTTTGGCAGCGCCATACATCATTTCACCAACCGCTGCTGCATTTGCATCATTGGTTAATTTTACGGGCAGTTTAAATTTATCCTGCATCATTTTTGCAAAGGGGATAATCCCTTTCCAAGGAAGGTTAGGGGCATATTCAATGGTGCCAGTGTAAATATTCCCATTGGGTGCGCCTACGCCAATTCCTTTAATGCGGCCAACACCACCTACTTTCTCAATCAATTCAGAAAGTTTTACATACAGTTCATCTATAAAGGAATCTACCTGTGCATGCGTATTGGTAGGCATTGAGCTAGAATGCAATACATTGCCATCCTTATCTACAATACCATACTTGGTTCCAGTTCCTCCTATATCAATTCCAATTACATATGAATCCATTGTTCTAAAATTTAAATATTGAATTTAGTGTTTAGGAATAATTAGTGTCCTCCTTTTGCTTCCGTTTCTTCGTAATTAATACCTTGCTTTTTTAAGATTCCCTTTACAATAATGGAGAAGAATAAAATGTAAGCAAAACACAATACTGGAATCCAGAAGGAATTATGAATTCCATATCCTGGTGCATCTGCATGAGAAGACTGTAAATAGTCAGCTAATTTTCCTTGTATCGGAGGAATAATTCCGCCGCCCAAAATCATCATAATTAAGAATGCGGCACCCTGTGTAGTATATTTTCCTAAACCTGCAATAGACAAAGAGAAAATAGAGGGCCACATAATAGAGCAAGCAATACCTCCTGTTAAAAAGGCATATGTTGCTAAGTCTCCAGTATTGAAAATTCCAACTAACATAGCGACAACACCTATGATACTAAAAATCATTAATGTTTTAGCTGGTTTGTCTTGACTTAAGAAGAACGCTACTACTTGAATTAAAACGCACACCACGTACATATACAATGGGCTCATATCATATTGAGCAATGCTGTTGGCACCAATAACGACTCCAAAAGCCACCAAGGGAACAATTAAGGTTAACAATTTTTTGGTGTTGCTTTTAAATTCAAATGCGGCAATAGCACCTGTCCAGCGACCAATCATCATACTGCCCCAATACATTGAAACATAGGGAGCAATTTTTGAAGAAGGGATACTTCCAAAATCAGCTTGCTTTAATAACTCGCCTAAGTTGGAACCAATTGCTACTTCTACACCCACATATACAAATAGAGCCAACATACCTAATACCAATTGAGGGTATTTCATAGCGCCCCAGCCGTTCTCATTTTTCTGCGCAGCAAAGTTGGCGTATAATAAACCAATCACCACCGTTGCTAAAGCACCAAATAACCATTTTAAACGCATGGTTTCCATTTCTAATTTAGCAGTATCGCTTAATGTGGTAGGATCTATTTTATAGCTATTGAAAATAGGAACAAACATTACAATCAAAACACCGGTCATGATAATTAATAAAGCTAAGGCTTTATTAGCGGGTTCGATTTTATCCTCATTGATTCCTGCAGGTACTTTTTTAGAAAAATGGAATAAGGCAGCAGCAGCTAAAAATAAACATCCTGCAGCACTATATAAAATAACCACTTTGCTTAAACTTAAAGCAGCAATCTGATCATCGGTAATTGCAGCAGCAGTTCCAAATAAAGCAAAGGCCACTACGATGGGCCCAATGGTAGTACCAAATGAGTTGATTCCACCAGCAAGGTTAACACGACTGGCACCAGTGCTCTCGTCCCCTAAAGAAATTGCAAATGGCTGAGCAGCGGTTTGTTGTAAAGAAAATCCCAAGGCCACAATAAATAAACCTACTAACATGCCGGAGAAAGTGTTGGCATTTACCGCAATAATCATGGCAGCAGCACCTATGGCCGAAAACAATAATCCGTATACAATACTTTTTTTATAACCCCATTTACCCACCAAGTCCTTTCCTCCAAATGCGCCATAGGCAAAAAGGCCCAGGGCTCCAAGATAATAAGCTAGGTAAAAGGCGAAGTCTACCAATTGGCTTTGGAATTGATCTAGGTTAAATTTGTGTTTACAGAAAGGGATGAATACGCTATTGCTGGAAGCAATAAATCCCCAGAAAAAGAATACCACAATAAGGGTAGATAAAGCACCCGTATTAGTGGGTTGTTTGGTTTGGCTCATAACATTCGTTAGTTTAATCGTTGAGAGTGATTCGATCCCGTAAAATACTTAAAATATGTATTCATAGTTCAATTTTTGGGTTAAAATATGCGGGTTGGAATTGTAGCCACAATATTGTAAATTGAAGACAAATTTAGAAGTCCCATGTTGATTGTTCATATAAGCGCAGAGTGCTATCCAATGGCCAAGGCTGGAGGTCTGGGTGATGTTGTGGGCGCCTTACCTAAATATCAGAACAAATCAGGTGATGAAGCGATGGTCGTAATGCCTATGTACAAAACTTCCTTTTTGGAAAAGCAAGAGTGGGATGTACATTTTAAAGGGAATACGAATTTAGGAGATTGGTTTTTTGACTACACTATTATTCAATTAAAAAACAGTCAGCTAGGATTTAATTTGTTTTTAGTGGATATCAATGGACTTTTGGATCGGCCTAAAATTTATGGATATACAGACGATCATGATCGTTTTATTGGTTTCCAAATTGCGGTAGTGCATTGGCTTAAACATTGGGCACAACAGCCCGATATAGTGCATTGCCACGATCATCAGGCAGGGTTGATTCCTTTTATGATGAAACATTGTTATGATTACCAGCAATTACAGTCCATTAAAACGGTACTCACTATTCACAATGCACAATACCATGGAGCCATGGGTTGGGATAAAAGTATTTTAATTCCAAGATGGGATTTATGGAAAAGAGGATTGCTTGAATGGAACAACTGTATTAACTCCCTGGCAACCGCTGTAAAATGTGCGGATAAGGTTACCACCGTGAGCCCTACTTATATGCATGAATTAAAAGTGCATTCCAATGGATTGGAATCTTTGTTTGAATATGAGCAAGGCAAATGCATTGGTATTTTAAATGGGATAGATAATGAGCTTTGGAATCCTGCTACAGATGCGATGGTGCCTTATCATTATTCCCTAAAGGATGTCATGGAGGGTAAAAGGAAAAACAAGCAAGTGCTTTGTGATCGCTATCATTTAAATATAGAAAAGCCATTAATCGTATTTATAGGAAGATTGGTGGGAGAAAAGGCGGCAGACATTTTACCAGGTGCTATACAACATGCATTGGATAAAACGAACTGCGGGGCTAATTTTTTAATGATTGGTGCGGGCGATACTGCAGTTGAATCTGCTTTAAATTATTTAGTACAGTTATACCCTGGGGAATACAATACCTATATTGGTTATGTAGAAAGAACAGCACATGAGGCTTATGCGGGGGCCGATTTTTTATTGATGCCTAGTAGAGTAGAGCCCTGTGGATTGAATCAAATGTATGCACTCAGATATGGCACCATTCCGATGGTTAGAGATACGGGAGGCTTACATGATACGGTAGTGGATATGGGAGAAGTTGGCGGGTTTGGCATTCGTTTTTTACACGCTACAGAATCTGATATTGTGCATGCGATTGAACGTGCTATTTCTGTTTATAAGGATAAGGACCATTTGCAAAAAATGGTTACCCACGCTATGCAAATAGATCATAGTTGGGAGTCAGTGGTGCAGGAGTATAAAAATGTGTATCAAACTATTGTTCATTCATAAATTATTATACATGTCTAATTACGCTAAACAAACGGTCTCCATTATTTTAGGAGGAGGAGCAGGGTCCCGACTTTCTCCTTTAACTGCAAGTCGTTCTAAGCCGGCCGTTCCCATTGCAGGAAAATATCGTTTAGTAGATATTCCCATTAGTAATTGCATCAATAGTAATTTGAATCGCATTTTTGTGTTGACACAATTTAATTCTGCTTCCTTAAACCAGCATATTAAAAACACCTATCATTTTAGCGCTTTCAGTTCCGGCTTTGTTGATATTTTAGCGGCAGAGCAAACGCCGGACAATCCGGGTTGGTTTCAAGGAACTGCAGATGCAGTGAGACAGTCCTTAAGGCATTTGGATAAAATGGATTTCGAATATGTACTCATTTTAAGTGGTGATCAACTGTATCAAATGGATTTTAGTAAGATGATTGATGCCCACAAAAATATTGGCGCGGCATTAACTATTGCAACCATACCTGTGGGAGATAGAGAAGCTCCTGAATTTGGAATTTTAAAATCAAATGAAGAAAACGTAATTACCTCCTTTATTGAAAAACCAAAAAAGGAATTACTACCAGATTGGGTAAGCGATACGGGAGCGGCCATGCAAGCGCAAGGAAGAAACTATTTAGCATCCATGGGTATTTATGTATTTAATAAGGAGATCCTTTACAAATTATTAAATGAAGTGCATGCCAACGCAACCGATTTTGGAAAAGAAATTATACCAGATTCCATTGCGCATTATAAAGTAATTAGTTATCAATACGATGGTTATTGGACCGATATTGGAAACATCTATTCTTTCTTTGAAGCCAATATTGCTTTAACGGATGAGATTCCTCCGTTTAACTTATTTGACAGTGCACAAACTATTTATACGCGTTCTAGAATGTTGCCACCTGCAAAAATCAGTGGCACGCAAATCAATCAAGCAATTGTTGCAGAAGGGTCCATTATTCACGCTGCTTCCATTACGAAGTCCGTGGTGGGCATTCGTTCTAGAATTGGTGCCGGTTCTATCATTAAGAACGCTTATATCATGGGCTGTGATTATTATGAAACCATTGAGCAAATTAACGAGAAGCATGCGACGGGGCAACCAATTTTAGGAATAGGAGAGCGATGTGTGATTGAGGATGCAATTGTAGATAAAAATTGTTCCATCGGGAATGATGTAACTATCAAAGGAGGATCCCATCTAGAAAAAGTAGATCATCCATTATATACCATTAAAGACAATATTGTTGTAATTAAAAAAGGAGCCGTAATACCCAACGGATTTGTGATCTAAAAAATACAATTTATGAGTACAGCGTACACGGGAGTAAAAGCCAAATTGAGTTTTTGGCAAATTTGGAACATGTGTTTTGGATTCTTTGGAATTCAATTTGGTTGGAGTTTGCAAATGGGCAATATGAGTGCCATTTATGAGTTTTTAGGTGCAACGCCCGAAGAGATTCCAGGTTTATGGTTAGCGGCACCAATGACCGGTTTAATCATTCAACCCATCATTGGATATTTAAGTGATCGTACCTGGCATCCCAAACTAGGGAGACGTCGCCCCTTTTTCTTAGTGGGTGCTATTTTGAGTTCTGCTTTGCTTTTTGTCATGCCAAACTCCTCTTCGGTATGGATGGCTGCAGGGGTATTGTGGATTTTAGATTCTAGTATCAATGTAACGATGGAACCCTTTAGAGCTTTTGTTGCAGATAACTTAGATGAAAAACAGCGCTCTTTTGGATTTTCAATGCAGAGTATGTTTATTGGATTGGCTTCCTTTATTGCTGGTTATTTACCACAACTTTTAGTGAATTGGTTTGGGGTATCTAGAGAAAAAGTGAATGGCACGATCCCACAAAATATTTTACTTTCCTTTTATATTGGCGCTGCGGTATTTTTTGTAGCAGTCATGTATACTGTTTTAAAAAGTAAGGAGTATCCACCCTCTGCACCAAGTCAAAAAAACGAATCAGCGCCATCAGGTTCGATTGTTGCTGAAATTGTAGGATCTATTAAAAATATGCCTATCCAAATGAAAAGATTGGCCTTGGTAAATTTTATTACTTGGCCGGGATTGTTTTTAATGTGGTTTTATTATAGCACTGGGGTAGCTTCCCAACTGTTTAAGGGTGATCCTATTACCAACAGTAATGCCTTCACCATGGGGTTGGAGCACGCGAATACCACTTCTGCTATATTAAACTTAGTGACTTTTGGTTTTTCGTTTACCCTTTCCTTTTGGGTAGGAAAACTAGGGAAGAAGTATACCCATGCTATGTGTTTATTGCTAGGAGGTATTGGATTGGTATCGGTGTATTATGTTCAAAATGTAAACTTTCTTTATGTTAGTATGGGGTTGGTAGGTATTGCATGGGCATCTATTTTATCCATGCCTTATTCAATGTTAGCTGGATTTATCCCTGAGCATAAGATGGGAATTTACATGGGCATTTTTAATTTCTTTATTGTACTGCCGGAAATTATTGCATCTTTATTTTTTGGAAAGATCATGTCTGCCTATTTGCATAATGATAGACTCATGGCGGTGCAAATTGGAGGATTTTTATTGATACTGGCAAGTATCATTTGTGTCGTAATCATTAAAGAAGAAAATAACAAAACGACAAGCACGTATTAAGAAAATAATTATGAAAAAAGTAGTATTGGGATGGGTTGGATTTATATTCATTTGTAACACACTTTCTGCACAAGCAGTTGAGTTTTATCCAAGCAATTGGTTTGTTCAAATGAAAAACAAACAAGTGCAGGTATTAATTAGAGCTACCAATGAAAATTTATCAAATGCAAAACTGAAAATTCAGTATCCAGGTGTTAAACTGCAAAAGGTATATAATTTCCCCAACGGACATTATATCGCTGCCGATCTAGTAATTAGTGAAACGGCAAAGCCAGGCAATGTCCTTTTTAATATTGAATCTGAGGGAAAAAATATTAATGTCAATTGGCAGCTAAAATCTAGGAGAAAAGGGTTGGGGAAACAGTTTGCTCAAGGTTTAGATGCTAGTGATTTAGTTTATTTTTTAATGCCAGACAGATTTAGCAATGGCGATAAATCCAATGATCGAATAGCAGGATTAAAGGATCAGTCCTTAAATAGAGATTCAATTTTCCTAAGACATGGTGGCGACTTACAGGGAGTTACCCAACATTTGGATTATTTACAAAAATTAGGCGTGACTAGTTTATGGATGACACCTGTTGTTGAAAACGATATGCCGGATAGATCAGAGCATGGTTATGCGGCTACGAATAATTATGCGATTGAAAAACGTTTTGGTGGCGAGAAGGCTTACCTAACTTTAAGTGATAGTTTGCATCGTAAGGGAATGAAATTGATCCAAGATATAGTGTACAATCATTTTGGTAGATTTCATTTTTTAGTGCAGGACGCGCCATCAAAGGATTGGTTGCATCAATGGCCTACTTATACACAAACACATTACAGAGAACAAGTTTTATTTGATCCTTATCATTCAAAATCAGATGAAGAAAAAATGATAAATGGCTGGTTTACAACGGAAATGCCCGATATAAATCATGAAAATGTATTTGTTGAAAAATATTTGACACAAAATGCAATTTGGTCTGTTGAAACTTATGGCATTGACGCCTTTCGTGTTGATACCTATAAATATTGTAATGTGGAAGTCATGAATCGTGTTAATAAGGCCTTGCTGGATGAATATCCTAAAATATTTACTTTCGGTGAATGCTGGGTAGACGGTGTTTCTTCACAAGCTTATTTTGTGGAGAATAATTTGAACATTCCTTTTAAAAGTAATCTGATGGCGACTTCAGATTTTAGTTTATTGTTTGGGGGTATCCTTCCTGCTTTAAATGAAGCGAATAACTGGAATAACGGGGTTATCAAATTATATAGCACGCTGGCACAAGATTTCTTATATAAAAAGCCAAGTAACAATGTTATTTTCTTAGACAATCATGATATGACTAGGATATTGTCGTCCTTAGGAGAAAGTATACCTAAGTTAAAAATGGCCTATGCATGGTTATTGACTTGTAGAGGCATTCCCCAAATGTATTATGGCTCTGAAGTATTAATGAAAGGCATTTCCAATCCAGATGGTTGGGTACGATTAGATTTCCCAGGTGGTTGGGAAGGGGATGCGAAAAATGCATTCACAGAAAAAGGACTTAGTACTCAGGAGGCAGACTTTTTGCATTATGTACAGCGTTTAGGAAATTTTAGAAAAAAGGCATCTGCCATCACCAAAGGGGCTTTTATGCAGTATTTGCCTGATAATGGGCTGTATGTTTATTTTAGATATGATAAAAAACAAACGGTAATGTGTGTGATGAATACAGATACCAAGGACAGAACTGTTGATTTTGCCAAATATGAGGAAAGAACCCAAGGGTTTAATAGTGGAAGAGACATTGTTAGTGAAAATAAAGTAGGGTCTTCATTTTCAATACCTGCAATGAGTATGCAAGTGATTGAATTAACAAATTAATTATGTCAAAATACGAAGACGAACATTTTGTAGATGCAGCGCAACCAGTTTGGAATTATTCTTTATTTACAGAAGAAGACATTTTTAATTTTCAAAACGGGACGCATTATACCCTGTATAAATTATTTGGCAACAAACAAATTGAAGTGCTTGGTAAACAAGGCACTTATTTTTCCGTTTGGGCTCCGAATGCTACCGCTGTTTTTGTAATGGGTAATTTTAATGACTGGGACAATGCTCAACATCCTTTAAAAGTTAGATTGGATAGTTCAGGAATTTGGGAGGGTTTTATCCCGGACGTACCTGCTGGAGAAGTATACAAATACCATATCCATGGATACAAAGGAGCCAAATTAGACAAGGGGGATCCTTATGCACATTTCTGGGAATTAAGACCATTGACGGCTTCCATTACTTGGCAAACCAAATATGAATGGAAGGACCAGCAGTGGATGGAACAGAGAAAAATTAGCAATCGAACCGACCAACCTTATTCTGTTTATGAAGTGCATTTGGCAAGTTGGATGCGTCCAGACAAGCACAATGAGGAAAGTTATAATTCTTACGAACAGCTTATACAATTATTGGTTCCTTATGTAAAAGAAATGGGATTCACGCATGTAGAATTTATGCCTGTAATGGAACATCCATTTGATGGAAGTTGGGGTTACCAGGGAATTGGATTTTTTGCACCTACTTCCCGATTTGGCAATCCCCAACAATTTGCAGCTTTAGTGGATGCTTTTCATGCAGAAGGCATTGGTGTAATCATAGACTGGGTACCCTCGCATTTTCCTTACGATAGCCATGGCTTGTTTATGTTTGACGGGGCAAATACCTATGAGTATGCCGATATGCGCAAAGGATACCATCCAGACTGGAACTCATATATTTTTAATTATAAACGTGGCGAAGTAAAATCCTTTTTAATTAGTAGTGCCCGTTTTTGGTGTGATCAATTTCATATTGATGGATTAAGGGTGGATGCAGTAAGCTCCATGTTAAAGTTGGATTATAGCAGGGAAGAAGGGCAGTGGGAAAGAAATGAATTTGGTGGCAACGGGAATATAGAAGCCATTGCATTCATCAAAGATTTAAATGAAACCTTATACCGAGATTTTCCAGCGATACAAACCATTGCGGAAGAAGCTACGGATTGGCCTGGAGTAAGTCAGCCTACTTTTATGGATGGATTGGGCTTTGGTATGAAGTGGATGATGGGTTGGATGCATGATACATTGGATTATTTTAAGTTAAACCCCATTATGCGTTCCGGTGCCCAAGATAAATTTTCTTTTTCCATGATGTACTATTATGATGAACATTTTATGTTGCCATTGAGTCATGATGAAGTGGTACATGGCAAAAGCCCGATGCTGTATAAGATGCCAGGAGACGAGTGGCAGAAATTTGCCAACCTAAGGCTAATGTATACCTATATGTTCACCCATCCTGGCGCAAAGCTTTTGTTTATGGGTAATGAATTTGCTGCTACCCAGGAGTGGAATTATACCACCGAATTGCAATGGGATTTATTAGTTCATCCGAGCCATAGTGGTATGAAATTTTGTGTACAACAGTTAAATGCCTTGTATAAAAACAATCCTGCTTTGTATGAATTGCAATACGAGAAAGGAGGCTTTGAATGGGTAGAGATGAATAAAAGAGCCGAGGGCGTTATTGCCTTTAAAAGAAAGGCCAAGGACTGGAGAGAGGATGTGGTGGTGGTCTTAAATATGACACCAGTTCCTAGAACCGATTATCCAATACATGTTCATGGCAATAAACCTTGGAAAGAAATATTCAATAGCGATGCCAAGTCCTTTTGGGGGGTTGGAGACCTTTACAATCCATCCATTCCGATGGAACCACAAGACGAGAAAGGCGAGTGGTTTAAGCTGAGTTTACAACTTCCTGCTTTAGCCGCAGTAGTGATTAAGTAATTTAGTTTGATTGAATAAATTAGACAAGTAAGTAGGTATGCATGAATTACAATATTCTTAATAGTTATAAGTAAGATTTTATCATAAGAAAAGCCACTTAATGGAGTGGCTTTTCTTATCTAATAAAGGAGTGCTCCTCTGAAAGCTTTTGAAATAGATTAGAATAAACTTTTTCTCATTGTGGTTTTGCCTTCTCCAATTTTAAATCCATTGTGGTATACTTCCACTTTGTATTCACCTTCTACTAATCTTGAACTTTGTTTAATATCATAGCTTACTGGCAATACTGAGTTTTGCTCATATTGAACTGTAATTTTATTTGAAAAAGTTTTTTGGCCATCTTCTCTAGTTGCAATAGAACCACCTGCGCCAAAAGCTTTTCCATCAGGACCTGTGATACAAACATATAAATCTTGAGCGCCACTAGGAGTGATTTTATTTTTGTCAATTTGGAAAGACAAACGAATCGTATTGGCTCTTCTTGTATTGTTTGTTTGTCTTTCTGTTCCATCCTCTCTAATACGTAAAGATTGAATACCAAAAGTAGAAGCATGTAAAGTAGATCCAATATCTTGTAATCTTTCTTTTTCTTTAGTAGTTGCGTTCAAGTTGGTATTTAAGGTTGTATTTTGACTGGTTAAATCCTGATTTTGTGCAGTAAGTTGTTTGTTCTCAGCTTGCGCTTTTGCCAAGTCAGCTACCAATCCGTTTACTTTACCGTTCAATTCTGCAATTAAAGTTTTTGCTTCAGCCAATTCCTTGTCAGTTGCATTTTTCTTTCTAAGGATATTTCCAATATTCCCCTTCAACTTTTGGATCTCTGTTGTTTTAGCCAATAAGTCACCTGTCAATTGGGTATTTTGTTGGGTCAAAGAATCTACCTTAGCAGAGGCAGCTATAAACTCAGCTTGAATGATGTTTTTGCTGCTGTCAATAGCGGCAACTTTTACTTCGTTTTGTGCGATTAATTCAGTCTTGGAACTGTTAAAATAAATCCAAGAGCCAATAAGGGCAACAACTAGTACACCTATGATGATTTTGCTGCCATTGCCTGTTGATTCGTTACTCATAATTAGGGTTTTAAATTTGGCCACAAGTTACAAAAAAATTACCTATTTTTTTTATTTGTATATTTTGTGGAATTTTTTAACGGTTCCGTAACATGAATCTTTATCTTTGGACATGCCCACTTCGAAAATAATTGCCAATTGGAAAAAAAATGTATACGACGCCATCTATTGGTTAGAGGGGGAGGAGCCTTTTTATATAGACCAAGTGGTGGAATTTGCGGAAAAGCATTTACTGCCGGAGGCAGAACAAGCATTTAATTTAACTATTTTCTATGGAAAGGATGCGGACTGGGCACAGGTATTGAATGCATGCAAGCGTTATCCTGTTTTTGCAGAAAAACAAGTCGTTATTTTAAAGGAGGCCCAACATATGGGGCAAATTGAAAAATTATTATCTTATGTAGAACAGCCTTTAAGTTCTACTATTTTCATTGTAGCTCATAAAGATAAAAATGTAGACGGAAGGTCGGCTTTAGCAAAAGCCTTAAAGACCAAGGCTGTGGTGGTGAGTACTAAGAAAATGTATGATAATAAATTACCTGATTGGGTGATGAATTGGGTAGCAGAAAGAGGGTATCAAATAAGTTCCAAAGCGGTTCAAATTATCGTAGATCATATTGGCAATGACCTGAGTAGAATTCAAAATGAATTAGAAAAGTTGATTGTGAATTTAGGAGATCGAAAAAAAATGACCGAGGATGATATTGAAAAGTATATTGGCATTAGCAAAGAATACAATGCTTTTGAATTTCAGGATGCAGTTGCACAAAGAAATTTCTCTAAAGCCATTAAAATGATTCAATATTTTGAATCCAATAATAAAGCAGCACCTATTCAATTGATTCTTCCCACCTTATATGCTTTTTTTAGCAAGCTATATGCAATTTATGGCCTAGGCACTTCGGATGAAAAGAGAATTGCAAGTGAAGTAGGCATCCCCCCCTTTTTAGTAAAAAATTATATGGCCGCGGCAAGGCATTATTCCTATGGTAAAGTAGAGCAAATTTTGTTATTAATTCAAGAATACAATCTAAGGGTGATAGGAATTAACAATGGGGACAATACAGACGGGGACATGCTAAAGGAACTGGTCATTAAAATAATGGATGCGCATTCAAAATAGCTTTAGCACTTTTTACGTCTTTATTTAATTGGGCTTTTAAAGCCTCTAATCCGTTGAATTTAACTTCCCCTCTTATGTAGTCATATACCATCACGGTTAGGGTTTGCTCATAGATATCTTCATCAAAATCAAAGATGTTTACTTCTATCACTTTTTGATGTCCATCAACCGTTGGTCGTACTCCAATGTTCATCATGCCTTCTAATACTTTATCTCCGAAATAGGCCCCTTTTACACGGACGGCATATACCCCGTTAGAAGGAATTAATTTTTCTTCATCGTTAATATGCAAATTGGCGGTGGGGAATCCAATGGTTCTGCCAATTTGATTGCCTCTTACTACAAAGCCGTCAAAGAAATAGGCATAGCCTAATAAATCGTTTGCATTGTTAATATTAGTGGCTAATAAGTAGTTTCTAATTTGGGTAGAACTAATTATTTCTTGACCCACAAGTTGTTCATTGATTTGTTCTACTTGGAATCCAAGTGCTTTCCCATAATCATTAAGCATCGTGAAATTGCCCGACCTTCCTTTTCCAAATCGATGGTCATAACCCACAATAATAGTATGGGGATGAAAATGAGCCACTAGAAAACTTCGAATGTAATCGTCTGCACTTAAGTTAGAAAAATGATAATCAAAGGGAATCACCACCAAGTGATCAATTCCTGCCTTATCTAATAATACAATTCTTTCATTAAGACAGGTCAATTGCTTGACATCGCCTGGAATGGATGAAGTGATTTTTCGAGGATGGGGATGAAAAGTAATAATGATGGTTTCCCCATTAACTTCCTCGGCAATCTCCTTCATTCGGGCAATAATTTGCTGGTGCCCTTTGTGAACGCCATCAAATGCCCCCGTAGTGATTACCCCTTTTGAAAAGGAGGGAAGTTGTTTTAAATCGTAATGAACCTTCATCAATTATTGCTAAATATGGTGCAAATGTAAAACAATTGTACCTTTGTGCTTCAAATCTGTTTTATATCATGTCATTGTACGCACAGCGCGGTGTTTCCGCACAA
>JACCDH011555353.1_pt1 | contig 14763 bp, 13 predicted proteins | sample 7442481 | NCBI WGS metagenome assembly JACCDH01 (sample SAMN15323433, study PRJNA562643) | freshwater metagenome | isolation source: river surface water | place: USA:Blue River Watershed | collected 2017-08-15
CATTCAACAAAGCTTTCAATCGGTTAATCAACTCCAATTTAAGCTGTTGATTTTTTTTGAAATCATGATCCTGAATTGCCCTATACATATTAATATGATAGTAAAAATCCTCCACCAACTTAGCGTATTTTTTATCCAACTCTCTGTCCTCCCCTTCTATTTTAACCCATTCTTCCTTTAAAACATTAAATGTAACAAAGGCCTTTGAAATATCTTTTTCGTTTTGAATTAAATCAACCACTTTTTCTACCACACTTTTTTTAGCACTTTTACATTCTTGTACTAATCGCTCACGCTCTGCTTTGGAATCACTTTGGATTTTCTCTAATTCTTCTACAGATTGAAACAAGGATTGAAACTTATCTTTCAACTCTACTATCAAATCTCTTTGAAGCTCTAATTCTTCTTCCGATAAACTTTCCAATATTTTATTATAGCTTTTATAAGCACTTTTGATAATTTGAATATCGGTATAACTTACACCTTTTGTAAAAAAATCATCAATTTTTAGAGAAATTTCATTCATATCTTCGCTTTATTAATTGGCGCCCAAATATACACATAGCCAATTAATTATCATATAAATTTTAATTAAAATTATATTAGGCATGTTACTTGTTAGTTTTTAATCGTTAATAATTTATTCAAGTTCAAATAAGTTATTCAATATATTTACACTAATTTCATACTTTAAATTCTATATTATGCGCAATGTATTGATTTTATCTTTTGTCCTTTTTATTTCTACATCGGTTTGTATCGGACAAAAAAATGGGTATGTGATTGAAAAATATCCTAACGGAAAAACTAAATATGAAGGCCAATTTAACAATGGTAAGCCTACTGGTTTAATTAAAAAGTACGACAATAAAGGGAAATTAGCCTCCACCTTAAACTATGATAAAAACTCGGATTTAGTAGCCGCACACCATTATCATCCAAATGGTAAAATTTTATCCAAAGGAAACTACCTCAATCAAAAAAAAGAAGGCAACTGGACGTATTACAGCGAAAACGGAGAACTACATGAATCTATTGATTACAAGCAAGATATATACCACGGAAGCTATAAAAGTTATTTTAAAAGCGGACAAATTAAAGAAGATAAAAACTATGTTGATGGCTCTTTAGATGGCGAATCTAAAGAATATTATATCGATGGTAAATTAAAAGCCGAATTCACTTATATTAAAGGTTTACCCGAAGGTGGTTTTAAAATTTACCACAACAACGGCGTTTATCATTTATTAGGCACTTATAATAAAGGACGAAAAATTGGCAAATGGAAACAATACAACGAAAAATTAAAATTAATTAAAGAAGAAATATACGAAAATGGAGAAATGATTTATACTTCGGATACTTTAATTACGTATTGGAATGATTCCATTCAAAATATTCGAACCAAAGAAGCGTTTAAACAAAGTGGCGAAAGTTTTTTACATGAATACAATCCCGACGGACAAATTATTCGTGAAGGTTACTATTTTAAAGGACAAAAAGATAGTACTTGGAGATATTATAACGACAAAGGACAAGTAACATCTATTAAAACTTTTTACAGAGGTTACAGAAATGGACACTGGACAAATTATTACCCAAATAGCAAAGTGATGGAAGAATTATCCTGGAGAAATAATCAAAAAACAGGTAAGTATAAAATGTATTATGATAATGGGAAAATTAAAGAAGAAGGACAATACCACAACGACCATAAAGTTGGGATTTGGAAAAGCTATGATTTAAACGGGAAAGTAATTAAAGAAGATAATTATGATAAAAAATAAAGTGCAAAATTTAAGCTACCTATATTTATCACTAGTGTTTGCAACTTTTTCTTGTACCAAAAACACTAAGGAAATAAGCTATTTAAAACCTTCATCTTATTACCCACTTGAAATTGGGAATTCATACATTTACGAGGTAGATTCGATTGTGTTTAACGACTTCGACCAAAGTGTAGATACTTTTAAATTTCAGATTAAAGAATTATATACCGATACTTTTAGAGATATTTACAACGAATTAGCATACAAAATCGAAAGAAAAAAAAGAAAAAAAATACAGTTAAACGAATACGAAGCATGGGGAAACCCACAAATTTGGTGGGTAAATTTAGCGAAAAATCAAAGTATTCAACGTGTAGAAAATAATCTAAGATTTGTAAATTTAGTAACCCCTATACAAAACGATTTTTCATGGAAAGGCAATGCTTTTAATTTCCTTGCAGAATGGGATTTTAGATACACTAAAGTTAATGAAAGTTTTGAAAATTTCGATTCAACCCTAACAGTAATACAAAGAGAGATTCCCGAAAATTTAATTTTAAAAGAATATTACGAACAAAAATTTGCTAAAAATATTGGCTTAATTTACTATCATTATATTAATATAGAATCCAAAAACAATCTTAGCACACCATTAGGTGTAATTTACACCCAAAAACTCATTCAGTACAACCTTAATTAATCTAAACTGTTCTATATTTTTAAATACCAATCTTTAATCAAACCCAGATGAATAAGATTTTTTTCAACTAAGTATAAAACACTAATTTACAGCAGTTACAAACAATTAAGAACAAATTGTTGATAACTACAAAAAACATTTTTTTGACATACAAACTTCATTAACTATATTTGAATTTCTTACTTTTATACTTATATCATGATTAAGACCCTAGCAAAAATTATTGTAATTGTTTTAGTTTTAGTAGCTACATCTACTACAATTACATCATGTAAAACTACACATGAAACTTGCCCTGCTTACGGAGGTAGATAAGTTAATGTAATCCACATAAAAACTCGGCTCCATTTTGGAGCTTGTTTTTTTGTACCATACCATTTCATTTTTAAACCGTAAAAAACTTCCCGTCTTAAAAAATATAAATACTTACCCTACCAATGCATACTGATTTTGATTTTTGGCAGTTTTTCGCAGGTATTGGATTGTTTTTATGGGGAATGTATCAATTAGAACTTTCGTTAAAAAACTTAGGAGGTAAATCCTTTAAAAACTTACTTCAAAAGTACACCAACAAAGACTGGAAAGGCATACTTGTAGGTACTTCAATTACAGCTATATTACAAAGCAGCTCATTAGTTTCATTAATGCTTTTAGCATTTGTGGGCGCAAAAATAATTGCATTACGCAGTGCCATTGGTGTAATTTTAGGCGCCAATTTGGGCACAACTTTTACCGCTTGGCTTGTTGCTGTATTCGGTTTTAAATTTAGCGTTACAGAACTTGCTTTACCTTTTTTAGGTTTTGGATCATTTATGTTTTTGTTTTTTAAATCTCGCCCAATCATTCATCATATCGGATTATTTGGAGTTGGTTTCGCCTTACTTTTTATTGGTTTAGATTTTATGAAAATTTCAATAGAAAACATTGCGCAAACTCTAGATTTATCCATATTTAAATCATACGGATTAAGTGTTTTTTTACTCCTAGGTATAGTTATAACAGCTTTAATACAATCTAGCACAGCTACTACAGTTATCGTTTTAAGTGCTTTAAGTACGAAAATCATCTCTATTGAAGAAGCTGTTTCCATTGTAATTGGAGCAAACATTGGCACAACCGTAACAGTACTTTTAGGTGCAATTGGCGACCAAGCCGATAAAAAAAGATTGGCAGTTGTAAACCTATTTTTTAAAATCAGCTCGGGTTTATTGTTATTTTTTTTAATTCAACCACTCATTTATTGGTTAAACAAATGGTTCCCTTCTGATAACGAATTAATGGAATTAGTTGTAATAAATACCGGAATTAATTTAATTGGAATTATTATTTTTTATCCGTTTTTAACCCCAATCAGTAAATTTATTGAAACTAAATTTACAAAGTCAGATAACTTATCCAAAAGTTTATATATCAAAAAAATAACCAACGAAGTTCCAGAAGTTGCCGTTGAAGCCTTAGAAAAAGAAATTGAACATGTATTTGATAAATTACAAAACTTCATCATTTCTAGTATTCGATTAAATAAAACAGAAAAGAATAAACACCAAGCTTTTTGGAAGAAAATTATTGCCGAACCTACTAATCGTTTAAAAATGTATAACGATTTAAAAAATCTTGAAGAGGAACTTACTCGTTTTCATATTTTAGTTATGCAAAAAAAAATGTCGGCAAACGACACTAAACGCATAACATCCTTAATGCTTTCTTTACGAACAATGATTTATAGTGCAAAATATATAAAAGATGTACTGCACAATATTGAAGAAATAATCGATTGCGAAAAAGAATTACCTAAAGAAGTATTAAAACAAACTCAAGTTTTAGTAGCCGAAAACTTAGGTAGAATACATTTATACATAACAAATTTCAACTCCAACACCTCCTCAATCCCGAAATGGACAGAGGAAAACAATAAGAAATTTAGAGAAATCATCGCCTATTTTTACCAACAATTAAATACAGAGAATTGCGATGTAAATACTGCAAATATAACCGCTGTGGTAAGGCATGTTACTTTTTCGTTAAACAGTGTTTCCAATGGAATTATACATTGGAAATTACTAAAAGACGACGTAATTGATTGATTTAATATCTGATAAAATATCTTAATTAAAAAAATTACCGAATTAAGTTACTTATTTTTAGTAAAATTTTTAAAAGTGAATAATTTAACTACGCAAGAAATAGATAGAATTATAGAAATGGCTTGGGAAGATAGAACTCCTTTTGAAGCCATAGAATTTCAATTTAATTTATCCGAAAAAGAAGTAATTGTGTTAATGAAACAACAAATGACTTTAAAAAATTGGAAAAAATGGCGTGCGCGTGTTCAAGGAAGATCCACCAAACATCAAAAATTACGAAATTTTAAATCTGGCACTTTTAAATGCTCCTTACAAAAACAAATAACTGGTAATAGAATTTCCAAAAAAATATAACTTAAAAACCCCAAATACAATGATAAAAAAAATTTTAACTTCCACATTAATTGTAGCAAACTTAAGTTCTTTTGCCCAATTAAAAACCCCAAAAGCTAGTCCGTTAAGCACCATAACACAACAAGTAGGTGTTAGCGAAATAAAAATCTCTTACTCCCGCCCTAGTGTAAACCAAAGAGATGTTTTTGGCGATGTAGTTCCTTACAATCAACTTTGGAGAACAGGTGCAAACAGTTGTTCAACTATTGATATCAACACAGATTTTACAATTTTAAACACCAAAATTACAGCAGGAAAATACAGTATTTTATCTCGTCCGTCCAATAATCAATGGATCATCTATTTATATCAAGATACTGATTTTAGTGGCGTTCCAAAAGAGTTTGATGAGAAAAAAGTTATTGGAGAATTCAGAGTTCCGGTTACTAAACTCAATCAAAAACAAGAAACTTTTTTAATTTCTATCGAAAACATTACAACAAAATCATTTAACTTAAATTTAAGTTGGGAAAATCAATTGGTAACATTACCTATTCAACTTCCTACACACGAAATTGTAATGGAAAATATTAAAAAAACCATGCTATCCGAAAATGTTAGTGCAAACGAATATTATGCAGCAGCAGATTATTATTTCGAAAATAATATAGATTTAAACCAAGCCTTAATTTGGATAAAAAAATCTACCGAATTACATGGGAAAAACTTTTTTTGGATCTTAAGAAAACAAGCCCAAATTGAAGAGAAATTAGGAAAAAAGAAGGATGCTGTAAAATCGGCAACTATCGGACTTGAAGAAGCTAAAAATAGCAACAACGAGCAATACACAAAGTACTTTGAAGAAATCATTAAAAACAATAAATAAAAATCAATAGCAGATTTTTACTAAGCTCAAAACCTTAAAACAATAACACTTTAAGGTTTTGAGCTTTTTTTTGTTTATAATTCGTTTAAATAATTTCAAAATAAAAAAAGTGAATTTTGTAATTTAGCCATTGATGGAAAAAATTGCATTTATAAAAAAACAAATTAGAAACAGATTTGTAATATCCGGACTATTTTTGATCGTTTGGTTAACTTTTTTTGATGAATATAACTTCTTTTTTCAATACAGAATTAGCTCCGAAAAAAAAGCGTTACTAAAAGAATTGTATCTTTTAAAGTATCAAACGCATGAAAACGTTCAGTTTTTAAATTCATTAGATGATTTGGAATTTTTAGAAAAATATGCACGCGAAAAATTTTTAATGAAAAAAACCAACGAAGATGTATATATTCTCGAATAAATTAACTTTTATTTGTTCGTTCTAAATTTTCGCTTTAATTTTTAATAGTTACATTAGCATTTTATATAAAAATACATTCTTCATTATGCAATCTTTTTTTAAAAAATCTATTATTCTAAATAAAAAGTGGTTAATTTATGTAGTATTAATTACTCTAGTAGGCTCGGCTTGTGGCGCTTTTATATCTAAAGAAAAAGAGATAAGCAAATCCAACGATAAAGAAAAAATAGTTTTTAATATCGTTAAAGAAATTGCTACCAGTTACCATTTTAATAAAATGAGCATAAACGATGATTATGCTAAAAAAGTACTATTTAGCTTATTAAAAACAGTTGATAAAGGAAAAAGATTTTTTATACAAGAAGATATCAACTCACTACAGTCCAGAGAATTACAATTAGACGATGAATTTATTCAAAGCTCCTTAGAAACATTTGAAATTTATTTAAAAATAATCGATAAAAGAGAAAAATGGGTAATGGAAGTTGTAGAAAAAAAACTAAAAAACCCTGTTAATTTAAATCAAAATAAAACCATTCATTTAGAAGGTGATAGTATTCAATATGCTAAAAATTTAAAGGAATTAGAAGAAAGATGGGAAGATTACCTTACGTTTTCGGTAATGGAAAAAATGTATCAATTGCAACAAAGAAAAGATTCTGTTACGCAAAACTTAACTTTAACTCAATTAGAAGAAAAAGCTCGTGAGGATGTTGCAGAAAAATTTAAAGAATGGTTTAAACGTTTAAAACAAATGGACCGAACAGATAGATTTAGTTTGTATGTAAATTCGTATTTAGCTGTTTTCGATCCTCATACCCAATATTTTCCACCAAGAGAAAAAGAAGATTTCGATATTAATTTCACAGGGAAACTGGAAGGAATTGGTGCAACTTTAACCGAAAAAGATGGATATATAAAAGTTAGCGCAATAGTATCAGGAAGTGCAAGTTGGAAACAAGGAGAATTAGCTGCTGGAGATATTATTTTAGAAGTTGCTCAAGGAAAACAAACGCCTGTGGATGTTTACAATATGCGCTTAGACAATGCTGTAAGATTAATTAGAGGCCCTAAAGGAACCGAAGTAAGATTAACTGTAAAAAAAGCCGATGGTAAAGTTAAAATCATTCCTATCATTAGAGATGTTGTAATTTTAGAAGAAACCTATGCTAAATCTTTAAAAATAAAGGAAAATAACGATAAAAATTGGTATGGTTATTTAAGCTTAGAGAGTTTTTATGCCGATTTTAGCGATAGAAATGGTAGACATTGTGCGGATGATGTATTAAAGGAATTAAAAAATTTAAAAGACAGCGGTGCAAAAGGTTTAATTTTGGATTTAAGAAACAATGGTGGAGGCTCCTTATCCGACGCTGTTAAAATGGTGGGGTATTTTATTGACAAAGGTGCTGTAGTTCAAATTAACGGAGTAGAACAAAGTCAGCCTGAAGTTTTATCAGACATAGACCCACGAATACAATTTGAATTTCCATTGGTTGTGATGGTTAATAACTTTAGTGCATCCGCATCCGAAATTTTTGCTGCTGCTATTCAGGATTACCAAAGAGGAGTTGTTGTTGGAGTGAATACTTTTGGTAAAGGAACTGTACAAAGATTTTTTGAATTAGACCAATTGGCTAAACATTTTAATGCACCACAAGAAGTATTACCATTGGGATCTATTAAGCAAACAATTTCCAAATTTTATAGAATTGATGGTGGCGCTACACAATTAAAAGGTGTACAACCTGATATTGCTTTACCAGAACCTTTTATGTATGTAGAAACTGGAGAAAAAGAATACGATTTTGCATTGCCATGGTCATCGATTAAAAGCAGTAATTACAAAAAAATAGATAGGAATTACGATATAAATTCATTGATGAAAAACTCTAAAAACAGAATAGAGAAAGATACATTTTTTAATACTATTGACGAACAAGCAAAATTTGTAAAAAGGGTACAAAACAAAAGTGCTTATCCTTTAAACTACAAGGAATTTATAAAAGTAAAAGACGGAATTGAAAATGAACGTAAAAAATTTAAAGAAAACACAAATACAATAAGCGATTGGAATTTAGATTTTACCAGTTTTGATGCACAAAAAATGAAAACGGATACAGTGTATGCTGATAGAATGAAAAAATTCCAAGAAAGTATCCAGAAAGATCATTACATTAAAGAATCGTTGAAAATTTTAAAAGAAATTCCGTAATCTACAAGCACTTTTTACAAATGATAAACACTTTTAATTTATTTATAATTCCCTTTGGCATAAAGGATTTAATAGATATTTTATTGGTGAGTATTTTATTGTATCAACTCTACAAAATTTTAAAAGGAACAGTTGCCGTAAACATTTTCATAGGCGTACTTTCGATTTATTTAATTGGCTTAATTGTAGATACCCTAGAAATGAAATTATTAAGCACCATTATTCGTCAGTTTATAGGTGTTGGAGGTATTGCATTAATCATTTTATTTCAACAAGAAATCAGGAAATTTTTGGTGGTTATTGGTTTAAAATCCTGGAATAGTGATCAGCTTAAATTTTTTAAACGTTTGTTTCCTTCTCAAAAAAACAACGATAAACAAGAAATGGATTTTACACCAATTTTAAATGCCATAAACAATTTAACCAAAACCAAAACTGGTGCCTTAATGGTTATTACCAACCGCCATGATTTATCGTTTTACATTAATACTGGCGACAAACTACAGGCAAAATTATCTTCACGATTAATCGAAAGTATTTTTTGTAAAGAAAGTCCTCTACACGATGGTGCGGTAATTATAAGTGAAGACAAAATTATAGCCGCTAGATGTGTTTTACCCGTATCCGACAATGAAAATTTTCCTGCAAAATTTGGTATGCGACATCGTGCTGCAGCAGGAATTACAGAAACTACAGATTGTATTGCTATTTTAGTATCGGAAGAAAGTGGAGATATTGGTTATGCTAAAAACGGAAAACTAAAATCGGGAATTACAAAAGAAGAACTCATAAAATTTTTGGCTCGTGATACGCGATAAAAAAGTTATAGCAGCAATCTTTATTTTTTTAATTTCGGGATTTACAAATTATTTTATTCAAAAACACAATCTCGAAATTGTTCACAACAAATTTCCCGACAAAACAAGATTTTCGCAAAGCATAAAAACACAAGATGATTGGAGTTATATTTCTCCAATTCAACATTATCTCCAAACAAATGTATGGCGAGAAAATAGTTTTGGGAATTCAAGTTATTTTAAACGAAGTCCGGGTTACCCTTGGTTTATAGGAATTTTTATAAGTTCGGATAAAAAAATAACTCCACAAAATATTCAAAAACTTATTGGTGCACAAATCATTTTACACGCTTTAGTTCCTGTTTTACTTTTTTTACTCTTTGTTCAGCTTAAAATCTCTTTTACAACAGCATTTTTAGCCAGTATAATTTGGGGAATTTCGCCCACTTTTAATGGATTTACAAACTATACTTTAACAGAGAGTATTGCGCCGTTTTTTGTATTACTTTTTATCTTTTTAGCTATTGGAATACAAAAATGGAAAATATATGTTTCTGCTATTGTTTTAGGCTATCTTATTGTATTAAAACCCATATTTTTACTCTTTGTGATTAGCTATTTTTTTGTGGTTAAACCATTTAATTTAAAAATTGTTGGTTTATGTATTTTACTTAGTGTTTTACCATTAAGTATATGGAAAATTAGGAGCTACAATATAGATGCAGAATCAATCCACTTACATCCCATTTATCATCCACAAAATCAAAATGTATTCAGGCTTCCACATCAAGAAATATTCGAATTGGTAAAATTATATAATCCTAACGGGAAAAATTTCCACGAATGGATTGCTCAATTGGAAAAAAGTGCACAGCAAAATCGATCGATCAATTGGACAGAAGCATTATCCATTTTCCCGAAAAATGTTCAGGAATTATTAGGTGAGAAAAATCTTAAAAAAACAATTTATACCTATCATGCAAGCTTAAAAGAAATCCATTTATACGCCCAAAAAGGAATATATTCTCAAAAAGAAATAAAAGTGGTAAATGATTTTAAAACATACCAAAATAAATTTATATACGCCAATCCTTTTACTTCATTCGTATATACTCCAATACAAGTAGCTAAGGAAATGATACTTCATTCTAATTTAAATCTATACATTTTTCAGCACCATTACCGAAACCAATTTTGGATGGAAGCACTTCGGTTTATTTCCTTATTTATGCATATTTTAGTATTTATTTTACCCATTATAGGATTGTTTATTTGGAAACAAAACCTACCTTTCATCGCATTTTTAATTCCTACAATACTTATTTGTATATATTTTATTTTCGTGCAACGTGCATTGGAGGAGCGATATACTTATCCGTTTTTAGCCTTATTGTATTGTACAAGTGTAATTACTTTGATTAAAATCAAAAATTATAAAAAAATCTAATCTAGCTAAATGTTATTTTTTTTCAATTATTTTAGGAAAAAGCTTATCTTCGCCGAAAATTAAAAAACGATTTTAAACCCACAAACATAGTGCAAGAGCATTTACAAAAATTTAAAATTTTTGAAATAGTAGGAAAAGTTGCCGACGAGTTAAATTGTAAGGCAATGGTTGTGGGTGGATACGTTAGAGATTTAATTTTAAATCGTCCTTCTAAAGATATCGATATTGTTGTGGAAGGAAAAGGCATTGAATTAGCCGAAAAAGTTGCTAAAGCATTAAATATCAAAAATGTAAATGTATTTAAAAACTTTGGTACAGCTCAATTTATTTTCGAAGATTGGGATATCGAATTTGTAGGGGCTCGTAAAGAATCTTATCAAAGAAATAGCAGAAATCCGATTGTTGAAAATGGAAGTATTGCGGATGATCAACTCCGTAGAGATTTTACCATTAATGCCATGGGAATTTCATTAAACCAAAATAACTTTGGCGAATTAATAGATCCTTTTAATGGTGTGGATGATTTACAAAACAAACGTATTGTAACACCTCAAGATCCTATTCAAACTTTTAGCGACGATCCTTTAAGAATGCTTAGAGCTATTCGTTTTGCTAGTCAGTTGGGATTTACTATTGATCCCGTAACATACAGTAGCATCGTTCATAACGCTTACAGATTGGAAATAATTACCATTGAGCGTATAATGGACGAGTTTAATAAAATTATGCTTTCCCCGAAACCATCCGTTGGAATTAATTTATTAAACGACACAAAACTTTTACATTATTTTTTTCCAGAAGTAATTGCTTTACAAGGCATAAAAACTATAAACGGAAAATCGCATAAAGATAACTACCACCACACTTTGCAAGTTTTAGATAATATCTGCTTAAACACCAATGATTTATGGTTAAGATGGGCAGCTTTGTTGCACGATATTGCTAAACCTAAAACCCAACGATTTGATGAGGTAAATGGATGGACTTTTCATGGGCACGAAGCTTTGGGAGCTAGTATGGTACCAAAAATTTTTAAAAGATTAAAATTACCTTTAAACGAAAAGATGAAATACGTGCAAAAATTAGTAGCTTTGCATTTACGTCCGATTGTTTTATCAAAAGAAATTGTAACTGATTCGGCTGTTAGGCGATTATTATTTGATACTGGAGATGATTTAGATGATTTAATGACACTTTGCGAAGCCGACATTACATCTAAAAATGAGTTTAAAGTTCAAAAATATTTGCGTAATTTTAAAGTTGTTAGAGAAAAAATTAAAGATGTTGAGGCGAGAGATAGTATTAGAAATTGGAAAAACCCTGTAACTGGAGAGCTAATTATGTCTACTTTTAATATAGGACCATGTAAATTGATTGGTGAAATTAAAGAAGCGGTAAAAGATGCTATTTTTGATGGCATTATCCCAAACGATTCTGTATCTGCTATTCAATACATGGAACAAAAAGGATTTGAATTAGGTTTAACTATCACTAAATTTAATTAATTTATGAATGCTTTTATTTTTAAAATCACACCTGCAAACCAAAAAGACATTTATCGAAAAATTCAAATCCCTGGAAATTTAACTTTCGAGGATTTACATTTTGCTATTTTAGATTCGTTTGATTTAACATCAGGCGAAATGGCTAGCTTTTTTAAATCGGATGAAAGTTATTACAAAGGTGAAGAAATTTTATTGGAGGACATGGACAACGAAAGTGATGATGTTGTTTTAATGGAAGATTTAACCGTGGAAGATGCTGTAAAAAGCAAAACCAAACATTTTTTATATCACTACGACTATTTATTTTTAAAGGCTTTCCATGTGGAATTTATCGAAAAAGTAAAAGTTGAAGAAGAAGATGCTGAAGATGTTTTATTGTTAGAATCTGAAGGGAAATACATCGAAGATTTGGATCAAATGTCGGATTTTTTACTCGATGATGAAGATTTAGATAGCAGCATCATTAAAGGTGGTGGAAAAGCTAAAAAAGATAAAGTTACTTATAAAAAAGCCAATCCTTTATCCATTGATGACGAATTAGAATTTTTAAATTTGAAGGATGATGAGGACGACGACGACGAGTATAAGTTTGAAAACATTGATGATTTAGATTTATAAAATTGAATGACCAAAAAATTAATTTGTATAGTTGGCCCTACAGCTGTTGGCAAAACGGCTGTAGGGGTTCAATTAGCAAAAAAATTTAATACTGTTGTACTCAATGCCGATTCTAGGCAATTTTATCAAGAAATGAGTATTGGCACTGCCAAACCAACTCCCGAGGAACTAGATGATGTTCCGCATCTAATGCTAGATTTTTTAAGCATCCATCAAAATTACACTGTTTCACAATTCGAAACCGAAGCTATTTCTGTTTTAGAACAACAATTTTTAGATAAAGATGTAGTTATATTGGTTGGTGGATCGGGATTATTTGTAAATGCACTTTGTTTTGGTTTGGATGAAATACCTGATATTGAAGAAAGTATTCGAAACAAAATTAGAGATGATTACCAAAAATATGGTTTAAAATATAGTGTGGATTATTTACAATCTTTACATCCTTTAGCTTGTGAAAATTTAGACCTCAACAATCCGCATAGAGTTTTAAGAGCCTTAGAGGTTTTGATACAGTTTAATAAACGTATTCAAGATTTTCAAACAAAAAGTACTAAAAATCGAAATTTCGAATGTGTTTTTATAGGTTTAAATTTACCAAGAGAAGAATTGTATAAAAGAATTAATAGTAGAGTGGATTTGATGATGGAAAACGGACTTTTAAATGAAGTAAAGAAATTAGAGGAATTTAGAGATTTAACAGCTTTAAAAACAGTTGGTTATCAAGAGTTTTACACCTATGGCTACGAAGGGGATAATTTAAAAATTGCAATAGAACATATTAAACAATCAAGCAGGAGATATGCGAAACGACAAATTACATGGTTTAAAAAAACTCCACAAATAACATGGTTTTCTCCTTGTGATTTCAATTCTATTGTTAACTTTGCAACGCAAAATATTTAAATGAACAAAAAGTTTTAATTTGAATTTGCAAGGTTTAATAAATTTTATTTTATATTTACGCTTGCAGTTAAATTCACTTTAAAAAACTGTTAAAATGTCACTAAAAGTATATAAAATGAAACTTAATCAAATTAAATGGGGATTATTTTCTGTAGCATCTACCCTACTTTTATTCTCAAGTTGTAATGATACACCTAAAGTTGAAGTTGAACCAGAAATTGAATTACCAACAGGACCGCAAGTTGGTGTGTATGATGGCGCTTTATTTAGCATCCCTTCTCCTATTCAATTAAGTAATGTTTTAAAATCATCAGGAGCTTCCTATGATGCAAAAATGTTAAACTCCCCTAGTAATGTAAACAAATATACATCGGTTACGCAACAAGCATTAAATTTAGGTATTTACGGAGCAGATTTGGGTTACTCTACATTGTACGACAACCAACAAGAGGCCTTAAAATATATGCGTGCTGCTAAAAAATTATCGGATGTATTAGGTATAAGTGACGCTTTTGATAATGAAACATTAGATTTAATCGAAAGAAATTTAAACAATAAAGATTCATTATTATACATTGTTTCTAATACTTACCGTAAAGCTGATGATTATTTACAAACTGCTAACAGAAAACATATTGGTGCATTAATTATTGTAGGTGGTTGGATTGAAAGTTTATATTTTGCTACACAATTGGGTATTAAACAACAAAACCCTTTAATCACTAAAATGGTTGGGCAACAAAAGCATACTATCAATACTTTGTTAGAAAAAATGTTGGTGAATTATTTAAATGAAGATGGTGTTGAAGAATTATTTAAAGAATTAGAAGATCTATTAGCTATTTACGATGAGGTAGAAATTACTTATGTTCATAAAGAATCCGAACACAACAAAAAAGATAAAGTAACAACTATTAACTCCGCTTCTGAAGTTAAAATTTCTGATGAAACTTTTACAGTAATTGCTAAAAAAGTTGAAGCAATACGAAAAAAAATTATTCTTTAATCCACTATTAAATAAAAGAAATCATGAAAAAAATATTAGTTATATTATCGTTTTTATCGGTTGTATCTTTTTCATC
>JACCDH011059457.1_pt1 | contig 14761 bp, 11 predicted proteins | sample 7442481 | NCBI WGS metagenome assembly JACCDH01 (sample SAMN15323433, study PRJNA562643) | freshwater metagenome | isolation source: river surface water | place: USA:Blue River Watershed | collected 2017-08-15
ATCGGCCCGAACGGCGCCGGCAAGTCCACGCTGTTCAACCTGATCTCTGGCCGCTTTGCGCCCAGCAGCGGACAGGTGCTGCTCGGCGGTCATGACATCACCGGCTTGCCGCCTTACCGGATCAACCGACTGGGCTTGTCGCGCAGCTTCCAGATCACGAACATTTTTCACCGGCTATCCGTGTTCGAGAACCTGCGCTGCGCTGTGCTGTGGTCGCTAGGCTATCGTTATTCGTTCTGGCAGAAACTGAATGCACTTAAGGATGCGCGTGAGCGCGCCGAGGACGTGATGGAGGCGATCGGGCTAGGCTGGCGCCGCCATGTGCCGGCTGGTCTGCTGACGTATGCCGAGCAGCGCGCGCTCGAGATCGGCATCACGATTGCCGGCGGCGCGGAAGTGATCCTGCTTGATGAGCCAACCGCTGGCATGAGCCGCTCGGAATCCGATGCGGCGGTCGAGCTGATCGCGCGCGTTACTGAAGGACGCACGCTGCTGATGGTCGAGCATGACATGAGCGTGGTGTTCGGACTGGCCGACCGGATCGCCGTCGTGGTCTATGGCGAAGTGCTGGCCTGCGACACGCCGGCCAACATACGCGGCAATGCGGCTGTGCGCGAGGCCTATCTCGGCAGCCATGCGCCGGCGGAGGACGCATGAGCGCATTGCTGGATATCCGCGACCTGCACGCCTACTACGGCAAGAGCCATGTGCTGCATGGGGTGAATCTCTCGGTGCGCGAGGGCGAGATCGTCAGCCTGCTTGGGCGCAACGGTGTCGGCCGCTCGACCACGGTGAAGGCGACGATGGGGCTGGTGCAGGGAACCGGTTCGGTGATGTTCAAGGGTAAGAACATCCTCGGGCTGCCGGCTTTTCGGATTGCGCATCTCGGTCTGGGCTATGTGCCCGAGAACCGCGACATCTTTCCCACGTTGACGGTCGAGCAGAACCTGCTGCTGGGCGCGAAGCAAGGCCAGTCCTCGCGCTGGAGCATGGATGACATGTACCAGATGTTCCCGCGCCTGAAGGAGCGGCAGCGTACCGCCGCCGGCGTGCTGTCCGGCGGCGAGCAGCAAATGCTCACCCTGTGTCGCACACTGATGGGCGACCCCGACCTGATCATGATCGACGAACCCACCGAAGGTCTGGCACCGAAGATCGTCGCTCAGGTCGCCGAATACCTTCAGGCGCTCAAGGCGCGCGGTATCTCGGTGCTGCTGGTCGAGCAGAAGCTGGCGATCGCGCTCGACATTTCGCAGCGCGTGCTGGTCATGGGCCGGGGAACCATCGTCTTCGAAGGGACGCCCGCGCAATTGCGCGACAATGCGGCCATCCGCAAGGAATGGCTGGAGGTATGACCCTGACCGGTCTAGGTTTTTTTCGCAATCCGTCACTCGCCACAAACCACAAGGAGATCCCATGACTTTCCGACCCCGCATGCTGGCGCTGGCTGTATCCGTTGCCTGTGCCGTTGCCGCGCCGCTGGCGCAGGCCGACAATGTACGCATTGCCTTCATTGATCCGTTGTCCGGCCCGTTCGCACCGGTCGGCCAGAACCTGTTGAAGAGCTTCCAGCTGGTGACCGAGATTGCGAACCGCGACAAATGGGCGCCCGGCCATACTTTCGAGATGGTCGGGTTCGACAATAAGGCCAGCCCGCAGGAATCGCTGACCGTGCTCAAGGCCGCCATCGATCAGGGCATACGCTATATCGTGCAGGGCAATGGCTCGGGTGCAGCCGGTGCCTTGATTGATGCGATCAACAAGCATAACGAGCGTAATCCCGGCAAGGAGATCGTGTTCCTGAATTACGCAGCGGTTGATCCGGACCTGACCAACAGCAAGTGCAGCTTCTGGCACTTCCGGCTGGATGCGAACTCGGACATGAAGATGGAGGCGCTGACCACCTATCTGGCCAAGGACAAGTCGATCAAGAAGGTCTTCATCATCGGCCAGAACTATGCGCATGGCCATCAGGTGACGCGCGCGGCCAAGGAGTACCTGAAGCGCAAGCGCCCGGATATCGAGATCGTCGGTGGCGACCTGCACCCGGTCGGCAGCGTGAAGGATTTCTCGCCCTATGTCGCCAAGATCAGCACCAGCGGCGCGGACGTGGTCATCACCGGCAACTGGGGTACCGACCTGTCGCTGCTGCTGAAGGCCGCTCGCGAATCCGGCCTGAAGTCGAAGTTCTACACTTATTACGCGTACACCACCGGTGTGGCCACGGCCATGGGCGCTTCCGGTGCCGACTATGTGAAGTACATCGGCACGTGGAACTCGAACGAGGAATCCAAGGCTGGCAAGGAACTGGTCGAAAGCTTCAAGAAAAAGTACAACGATGACTACTACGCGCTGACCACCTACTCGGCGGTGCAGTTGCTGGCCACTGGCATCAGCCAGTCCAAGTCCACCGATCCAGTCAAGGTGGCATTTGCGATGGAAGGCCAAAAACTGAAATCGGTGAATGGCGAGATCGAGATGCGCAAGACCGATCATCAGCTTCAGCAGCCGATCTATATAAACTCCTGGGTCAAGCAGAATGCCAAGGACGTGAAGTACGATCAGGAGAACACCGGCTATGGCTGGAAGACCGAGCAAAAGATTGACAGCTATGTCGCCGCACAGCCAACCTCGTGCAGCATGAAGCGACCCTCCTGATCTGTTGCGTGCGCCGCACCGTGTCCCGGATTTCCGTGGACAGGTGCTGGCGCTGAACGCAACATCGCTGCTCCATAGCGCAAGGGGAGCAGGCGATGGGCAATCGGTCTGGGTGGGGCAGCATCGGGCAAGCGTGGTTCGCACAGGCCGCGCCGGCCAAACGGACAGCACGCACAGCACGGACAGCATGCAGAAGGACGGCCGTGAATGCGCGGTTGGCGCTGGCATCACGAACAGCGGCTGTGCTGCGGGGCTTGCGACAGCGCTTGCCATGGCGCTTGCAGCCGGTGCTGTTGATGGTGCTGGTGCTTGCGCTGCTACTGCCCGATGCCGCCAATGCGCAAGCTGCGCCGCAGACCATACGCATTGGCTTGAGCGGCCCTTTCACCGGCGGCTCCAGCCCCATGGGCGAGAGCATGCGCAATGGCGTCAGGCTGGCGGTCGACGAGATCAATCAGGTCGGCGGCATCCATGGTCGTCGCATCGAGCTGATCGAGCGTGATGACCAGGCCAATATCGAGACCGGTGCGCGCATTGCGAAAGAGCTGGTCGCGCTGAGGGTCACGGCGGCCATCGGCATCGTCAACACCGGTGTCGGGCTGGCCTCCATCGAACACTATCAGCAGGCGCAGATACCGCTGATGGTGGCCGTCTCCACCGGGCCGGCACTGACGCGTAAATATGCGCCGCCGGCCGCACCCGCCAATTTCATCTTCCGGGTATCGCCGACGCTGGATCTTGAGGCAAGAATCATCGCAGCCGACCTCAAGCGCCGGCAGTTGTTGCGGGTGGCGCTGCTGGCCGACCAGACGCCGTATGGCGACAGCGGCGTGGCCGCTTTTACCGATGCGGCGCGCGCCGCCGGTCTGATGCTGGCCAGTGTGCATCGCTTTCCCATTGGTGCCACCGACATGAGCCTGCCGCTGCAGCGCGCGCAGGCGGCCGGTGCGCAAGCGCTAGTGGCCTGGGGCATAGGGCCGGAGCTGGCCGCGATCGCGCGGGGCATGCGCAGCGCCGGATGGAGGGTACCGCTGACGGGCAGCTGGACACTGTCGATGCGAAACTTCATTGATGCCGCCGGCCCCGCGGCCGAGGGCGCGCTGATGCCACAGACCTTCATACAGGAGGCCGGCTCGGCCGCGAAGAACAGCTTCCTGCTGGCCTACAGCCGAAGCTTCAATGCTCAGCAGATACCATCGCCGATGAGCGCTGCCCAAGGCTATGACGGCATGCATCTGCTGGCGCTGGCGATGCGGCAGGCGCGCACGCTGGATGGCGACAGCCTCAGGCGCGCGCTGGAAGACCTGAAGATACGCTATCAAGGCGCCGTGACCAGCTATGACAAGCCATTCTCGGCAGCCGATCACGATGCCATCACCGCCAACATGATGCTGATCGGGCGCGTGACCGGCGGTCATGTGGACTATGCGTATCGCGAGGACCAGCAGCGCAGCGCGCTGCTGCGGGTCAAGCAGCGTTGAATTGATTCTTCCTCCGCCAAGCTGCTCGGCTCTGTCATCCCGGCGCATGCCGGTATCCAGCGTCGTTCCAGCGATCTGTTGGCAGTATTCTGCGGTATAGTTTCCCGCTGAACCCGCTGCCGTCATCAGCAGGATGACGGATCGCGCGGAATAACAATAACCGGTAACACCGAACCTCTGGAGACCCCCGCATGACCGCCACCTATCAGGCGCACGGCGATATCGCCGTCATCACCCTCGACAATCCGCCGGTCAACGGCCTAGGTCATGCGACGCGCTCCGGTATCGTCGATGGCGTGCAGCGCGCGCTGGATGATGCCGCCATCAAGGCAATCGTGCTGGTTGGCTCTGGCAAGGGCTTTTCGGGTGGTGCGGACATACGGGAATTCAATACCCCCAAGGCCCTGCAAGAGCCGTCGCTGCATACCGTGATCCGCGTGGTCGAGGGCTCGGACAAGCCGGTGATCGCTGCGATACAGGGGCTGGCCATGGGCGGCGGGCTGGAGCTGGCACTCGGCTGCCATTACCGGGTCGCGACCGCAGGTGCGCAGATTGCACTGCCCGAGGTCAAGCTGGGCATCTTGCCCGGTGCCGGCGGTACGCAGCGCTTGCCACGCGTGATCGGACTGGAGCAGGCGCTGAACATGATCGTCTCCGGCACGCCGGTGATGTCGGAGAAGCTGTCCGGCACCAGGCTGTTCGACCAGATGATTGATGGTGATTTGCTTGCCGGTGCGCTCGCTTTCGCGAAGCGCATCGCTGACCAGCGACCCTTGCCCAAGGTACGCGACATCCGCATCGACTATCCGAATGCCGATGGCTACCTGCAGTTTGCCCGGAATGCCGTGCGCACCGTCGCTGCCAACTATCCGGGGCCGCAGAAGTGCGTCGAGGCCGTTGCAGCCGCTGTCAGTAAACGATTTGATGACGGCCTGAAGTTCGAGCGCGATCTCTTTCTCGAATTGGTGCAGACGCCGGAATCCAAGGCCTTACGCCATGCTTTCTTCGCCGAGCGTGCGGCCTCCAAGATTCCCGATGTGCCTGCCGAGACGCCACTGCGCGAGATCAAGTCGGCAGGCGTGATCGGCGCCGGCACCATGGGCGGCGGCATCGCGATGAATTTCGCGAACGCCGGCATACCAGTCAAGATGCTCGAGATGAAGCAGGAGGCGCTGGACAAAGGCCTTGCAACGATACGCAAGAACTACGAGAACTCGATGAAGAAGGGCAAGCTCACGCAGGAGCAGCTGGACAAGCGGATGTCGCTGATCAGCGGCACGCTGGCCTATGAGGAGCTGGGTCAGGCAGATATCGTCATCGAGGCCGTGTTCGAGGACATGGGTGTCAAGGAGCAGGTGTTCAAGAAACTGGATGAGGTGATGAAGCCGGGCGCGATACTCGCGTCGAACACCTCGACGCTGGATGTGGACAAGATCGCTGCTTTCACCCGCCGTCCGCAGGATGTGATCGGCACGCATTTTTTCAGTCCGGCGAATGTCATGAAGCTGCTGGAGATCGTGCGCGGCAAGGCGACGGGCAAGGATGTGCTGGCCACCGTGATGGCACTGGCGAAGAAAATCAAGAAGACCGGTGTGGTATCCGGCGTCTGCGATGGATTCATCGGCAACCGCATGGTCGAGCAGTACATCCGTCAGGCTGGCTTCCTGCTGGAAGAGGGCTGCCTGCCACAACAGGTGGATCGTGCGATCGAGAAGTTCGGCTTTGCGATGGGCCCGTTCCGCATGAGCGACCTCGCCGGCAATGACATCGGCTGGTACATCCGCAAGCGCCGCTATGTGGAAAAGCCCGACGTCACCTATTCGAAGATTGCTGACCTGCTGTGCGAGCAAGGCCGCTTCGGCCAGAAGACCTCGGCCGGCTGGTATGACTACAAGCCGGGTGATCGCAAGGCCTATCCGTCGGATGCGGTGAACCAGATGATCGTCAAGCATTCGGCCGACATCGGCGTGCAGCGCCGCAAGGTCAGCGATGAGGAGATTGTCGAGCGTCTCGTCTATGCGCTGGTGAACGAGGGCGCGCTGATCCTGGAGGAGGGCATTGCGATGCGTGCCTCCGATATCGACATGGTTTACCTGACCGGTTACGGATATCCGCTGTTCCGTGGCGGCCCGATGTGCTACGCGGATACGGTGGGGCTGCCGAATGTGCTGCGCTCGATTCGCGGCTATGCGAAGGGCCATCATCCGGAGGCATGGAAGCCGGCGCCCTTGCTGGAAAAGCTGGCAGCCGACGGCAAGAGCTTCAACGGCTAATTCAGCCTACCAGTAGTTCTCGGTCAGGAACTGGCCCGGCGCCAGTTTCCTGCAGGGCGTCATGCCGCGCCGGTGCAAGCGCGCGCGCATGTCCTCGATCATTTTTGGATTCCCGCACAACATGACGCGTGATTGCTGCGGCGTGATCGCCAGCCCTGTCATCGCCTCCAGCTTGCCGCTGTCCCATGCCTCGGTCATGCGACCAGCCAGCTGCATCAATGACGGCTGGTCATCCCCGGCCCGGCTGACGCAAGACACCAGACACAGCCGTGCCGTGTCGCCTTCTGCCAGCGCCGCCGAGCGCATGCTCACCAACTCGTCATGATAGACAAGGTCTTGTGGCTCGCGCACGCCGTGCACGAGGATCAATCGACGAAAGCGTGTCCAGATCGCGCCATCACGCAGCATGGAGATGAAGGGCCCGATCCCGGTACCGGTGGCCAGCATCCAGCAATCCTCGGCATCGCTGAAGCGATCGGCTGTCATGAACCCATAATTTTCATGCTCGACATGCAGGCTGTCGCCGGGTTGCATCTGCTTCAGCTGTTCAGTAAATAATCCTCCGGGTATCAATACCGCGAGGAATTCCAGTAGCGGCTCATGCGGCGCAGAGACGAAAGAAAAAGCGCGCCAAATCAATTGACCGTTCAACGGAACAGCGAGCCGTGCATATTGACCCGGCAGGTAAGTCAGCGGCAAGGGGCGTGTGGTCTTGAAACTGAGCAGGGTAGGTGCCCAATAGCGAACCTCGGTTAGTGTTTCTACTGAATCCGGCTTCGTTTGAAACGAACGTTCGTTCATAAATGCTCGACAGACAGGACGTCAGTACGATGGGCATGTACTCAAGGCTCATTTTGACCTTGGCGCTCCGATAAAGATCGTTGTGATGTCGCTACGCAATTGATTGCGTATCTTCTTGCTGACCCTGTTTGCAACAAAGCGCGTGCGAACAAATCGCTTCCTCGCATCATCACTTCATAAGATGTGCATCCCTTCAATCAGATAAAGGAAGCCACCATGAGGCGATTCCGTACTCAGACCATTGCAGCCGTATCAGCGGCGATGCTTACCATGGTCGCCGCTCAATCCGGTGCTGTCGATGGTAGCAGTCCGTTGATAGACACAATTCCCGTGAGCGCTGAGATTGCGAAAGCATGCTCGCTTACTGCGACTCCGCTGGAGTTCGGCATTTACAATCCGGCTGACACAACAGCACACTATTCAAGCAGCACGATTACGATCGGTTGCGTGAAAGGTGTTGCGCCTGTAGTTACCATCGGCGGCGGCAGCAACGCGGGGACCAATGGCGCTCGCAACCTGAAGCATGAAACCGGTACTGACCTGCTGTCATATGAACTGTTCAAACCGTCAGCCACGGTCCCGGGCACGGCCTGTGCCAAGACAGAGAATGTCGTGTGGGGCAATGACGAGACGACCGGATTCAAGCCAACGAGTATCGCATTGACAGGCTCGATCTATTATGTCTGTGGGAAGATCGATGCCGGCCAAAGCGTCTCCCATGGTAAGTACAACGATAGCGTGAACGTTACGATGACCTTCTGATGCGGTCCGACCGGCCACTGCCTGAGTGTGGCCGGTCGTCATCCGACGAATCTCTCTGTTGTTGTTTGCAAATGTCAATTACCCGAATCCCAGGATGGAACTCCATTGGCGTAACGCTGGATGAATGGCGTGCACCGATGTGGTTGTTGATGGCCTTGTTCTGCCTGCTGAGCGTGACAACTGCTGTTGCTGGTTCTTTCATGATCGAACCGGTCAAGCTGACTTTGTCGGATACCAAGCCGTCGTCCGTGCTTCGTGTGGAGAACCGCGGCGACGCGATGATCACCGTGCAGCTGAAGGCAATGGCCTGGTCGCAGGCAGACAATCAGGATCAGCTGACCGACAGCCGCGAATTGATAGCGACGCCACCGGTCTTTCGCTTGCGCCCCGGGCAGCAGCAAGTCGTGCGCGTGGCCTTGCTGCGACCGGCAGATGAGCATCGTGAATTGTCATACCGACTGCTGCTGGACGAAGTGCCACCGCCACCTGCTGCGGATTTTCGCGGCCTGCAGATGGCGCTGCGCATCAGCATGCCGGTATTCGTCGAGCCCCGCACACGGTTCTCAAGCACGAACAGCCCATGTGCAGAGTTTCGAGTAGCACGCGATGGCCCGGCAGCGGCTCGACTGGTACTGGCCAACCGGGGACAGGCGCACCTGCAATTCAAGACTTTGCACCTGGGCACGCCACCGTCCATGCTGCTCTCACATGACAAGGCCTTCTATCTTCTGCCCGGCCAGCAACGCGAACTGCCCTTGAAGCTCACGGCTGGCTTGTCCTCCGCACAGCCCTTGATGTTCCGCGCGCAGACAGCCAGCGGCGACGTGGAATGCCATGTACCCGTGGCGGCGAATTGAGCCTGTCCGTGTCGCGACTGGTGCGGTCGCGTGGGTGCTGGTGGCAGCATGCGCATTGACCTGCACCGAGACAGCACACGCAGGGCTGCTGGCGGCCTTGCCATCAGCCTTGCCGGCTGAATTCACGCCCGTCATTGTTCGGATTGATATCAACCGCCAGTCCGCTGGTGAGGACGTGGTGGCCTTGCGCGATGCCGACGGACGCTGGTGGTTGCCCGCAGCCACGCTGATCCGTTCACGGGTGAGCCTTGAGCACAGCCAGCGCAGGATGCTGGACGACATCGATTATGTGGATATGACCAGTCTGGCGCCGGACGGACTGGATTTTGACGAGGCGCAGCAGGCCTTGTCGATCCGGCTGCCGGCGCAACGTTTCCCGCCCTCGCAATTGCGACTTCCCGGGCAAGCCGCTGTGGCCGCCCGATCCGCCAGCCATCGACCCTCAGGCGCCTTTCTCAATTACGACCTGTTCGCTGATCACAGCGATATTGGCAGCGGGCGTGCCGCCTTTACCGAGGCCGGTGTCGCTGTCGGTCCGGGCGTGGCGCTGACCAGCTTTGCCTTCCTGCGTCAGCCGGCGATCGATGCGAACCTGAGGCTGGACAGCAGCTATACGATGGATCAGCCGGAGCGGATGACGACGCTGCGCTTCGGCGATGCGATCTCGCGTCCGCCGACTTCGCTGGGTCGCCCGGTACGTTTTGCCGGCCTGCAGTTCGGCAGAAATTTCCTGACCCGGCCCGGCCTGATCACCATGCCGGTACCGACCCTGTCCGGCGAGGCGGCCTTGCCCTCGACCGTGGACTTGTATGTGAATCAGGTACTGCAATCGCGTAGCACTGCCGTGCCGGGGCCGTTCTCGCTGACCACCGGACCATTGATTGCCGGAGATGGCGAGCTGATGCTGAGAGTGACCGATATCAGTGGCCGCGAGCAGGTCATCAGCCAGCGCTATTACGCAAGCACGCAGCTGCTTGCGCCGGGATTGAGCGATTTCTCATTCGAGGCGGGTGCGCTGCGGCAGAACTACGGACTGCGCAGTGATGACTACGGCGATTTTTTTGTGTCGGTCGGTGGGCGCCGCGGCATGACCAACTACCTGACCATCGAGGGGGGCGCCAGCGTGCAGCAAGGCAATCGCATCGGTTTGCTGGCCGGTGTCGCTGCTGCGCTGCCAGAGATTGGCGCGGTGAGCCTTGCGATCGGCAGCAGCCATCATCGTGGCAGCAGTGGATGGCAAGCGGCGCTGGGTTTCGAGCGGCGTACCCGCCAGCACAGCTTTTCAGTACGCACGCAGCTGGCTGACGAGGATTACCGGCAGACCGGCGTGCCGGATGCGTGGCAGCTGCGGCGCTTGGACTCGTTGTTCTACGGTTATCGCATTCCGGAGCTGGGGACCATCAGCGCCACATGGACACGGCAGGAGCGGCTTGGACAGCCTGAGCTGCGCATCGCGCAGCTGGGCTTCAGCAGCCGGCCGACGCGCTGGGGCAGCCTGATGCTGACCCTGATCGACGTGGGTGGCATGGCAAGTAACCGCTCGATCAATTTGATGTGGATACTGCCGCTGGACAGTGGGCGCAGTGCCAGCCTGATGCATACGCAAGGTGATCGGGGTGAGGACCGCACTGTGTTCCAGTACCAGCAAACACCGAAGCCGGGCGAGGGTGTTGGCTATCGTCTGCAGGCCGGTGTCAATGCGCCGCAACAGGCAGCTGTCACCGCGCAGAACCTTCATGCCCTGTTGCGCATGGAAGCAGCCGAGTATCGTGGCAATACCGCGCTGCGCGCCGGGGTGAGCGGTTCGCTGGTGCTGATGGAGGGCAACCTGTTTGCCGTGCGCCGGGTCGACAGCAGCTTTGGTCTGGTGCGCCTGCCCGGGCTGGCCGGGGTGCGCGTCTATGTCGACAACCAGCTTGCAGGACGGACGGACCAGCGCGGCGTGACGTTGCTGCCCAGGCTGGCGCCCTACATGAAGAACCGCGTATCGATCGAGCCGCTGGACTTGCCGCTGGATGTGCAGATCGATGCGCTCAAGACCGAGCCAGTGCCCGCATGGCGCAGTGGCGTGACGGTGGATTTTCCGGTGCGTTCGGTGTCGGCCGCGACACTGAACCTGATGCTGCCGGGTGGGCAGCCGGTACCAGCGGGCGCTGATGTCAGGCTGGAGGGCAGCGATACCGCCGACAGCATGCCGGTCGGTCATCAGGGGCTGGTCTATGTGACCGGGCTGAAGGAGTACAACCGATTGCGCGCGAGCTGGCTGACTGGTGAATGCACGGTCGAGATACCGTATGCGCCGGAGAAGGGCAGCATTCCCCATCTCGGCGAATTCCTGTGCCGCCCGTCGGTGGAGGCGAAGCCATGAGGAACACCTTGCCGGGCAGCTGCGCTGTCCTCATCCGCCAGCTGGCAGTGTGGGCGCTGGATGCAGTTGCCGCGCGTACTGCAGGCATGGCCCTGCTGCTGGCGATGTTGGTGCTGGGCTCACCGGCGCAGGCCATGTTCTGCCTGTCGTTGGGCTCGTCCGGGCTGGCCATCGGCGAGTACGAGCCCCTGAGTCCACATGCACTGGATGCACAGGCATCGATGGCCATCGAATGCTTCCCGGCGGCGCCTGGCGAACAGCTAAACATGAGCGTACGACTACTCAATGTCGCTGACGGCAGGCTGATGTTGATCAATACGAATGCCGATCACAGCAGCACCTTGACCGTGCGCCTGTATCGCGACGCCGCGCGCACCATACCGCTGGACGAGCAGGCAGTGATCAGTTTCACTGACCGTCCGATTATGCCCACGCGTTACTGGATTACGCTGTATGCGCGTGTGCCAGCGCGTCAGGATGCAGCAGCCGGGCGGTATCAGCTCCCACTGACATTATCCATTCAATACTAGGCCTGGCGAGTCGGGCCCTGCGGACAGTCGGTGCGCGAGCATGAGCTGCCGGCTGCATTCCATGGTCAAACAAGCTGAGCCAGCGGCAAGAGATCGCGGTCAAGGTCCGCGCTGCGCGGGCGCACTGCAGATCACGCGCGGATTGCCGCTGGCACCAGCGGTCTGCAAGCTGACCGGCCGCCGCCAGACACGAGCGATGTAGTCCAGCACGCGCTCGGCACGCGTCAGGTCGAGGCCACGACCATCCCCGGAATAGTCATGCACCAGCTCCAGGCTGCCGTCGATGTGCATCGACTTGACCTCGATCCGCGGCGCACCGTAGTTGAAGCGCGGCGCCAGTATCGCCTCGCGGATACCATGGATGTCGCGCTCGGCAATCCGTATCCCGCCCTCATGATCGGCCTCGTAAACGAAGAGCTCGAGCTTTTCCGCCAGCTCGACGGACAGGTAATTGCGCACGAAGCTGAAGTCATCTTCATCGCGCATCACCTGCCGGGCGAAGGCCAGCCCACGCCGCTCGATCAGGTCTTCCCAGATCGAAAAGCCGAGATGATAAGGATTGATCGCCAGTGACAGCTGATGGTCGGCCGCGAACGGACGCACGACATCGGAATGTGCCTTGACCGCTTCAACATAGAGATCGGCAGGCAGGAAATCCGCCTCGCGCAACAAGCGTGCATGCCAGTAGGATGCCCAGCCTTCATTCATGATCTGGCAGGCAAACACCGGATAGAAATAGAAGGACTCCTCGCGCACCGCAAGGAAGATGTCGCGCTCCCAGCCCTCGAGCTCGGGCGCATAGTGCGCGATGAACCACAGCAGGTCGCGCTCGGGGCGCGGCGGGATTGCCGGCAATGGGCGCCGGCTGCCGGTACTCCGGCGCTGCCCCTCTGCCGGCGTGCTGCCCTCGCCGGGTAGGCGGTGGTAGCGATCGGCGAATGCATCAACGGCAGCTGGCTGCGATGGCTCGGCATGACCGACAGGGAAGGGCTCGCGGTGCAAGGGCTGGTTGATGTCCACATGCGGCTCCAGCGCGAGCGCGGCGTCGAGCATGGCCTCGACCCTTTCCTGTCCGTGCTCTGCCAGCGCCAGCTCTATCGCATGCGCGCGTTCTGCTGCTTGTTCGAGAATATGGCCGCCGGCCATCGCCATGAAGCGTGCGAACAAATGATTATTCTTAGCGAAATCTGCATGGCCGATCACGTGCGCGACCACCAGCGTGTTCTCCGCCACCGAGTTATCTCGTACCAGATAGGCATGACAGGGATCACCCGGGAACATGACCTCGAAAATGCGCGAATGTCCCATGCCCTGACGTATCAGCTGATGTATGTAGCGCACGCCGAAGGACCAGTGTGGCATGCGTACCGGCAGCCCGTAGACCGAGATCTCGGTCATGAAATTGTTCGGCACAACCTCGAAATCCACCGGGTAGTAATCCAGCCCCAGCTGCTCGGCGAGTGCCTCGATGCGCTCGGCATAGTCACGCAGGGCCTGCTGGGTATCGGCGCTCATGCGGCCTCGCCCTGCAGGGATTCCTGAACGAAGAACTGCCGTATCGCCTTCCAGACATCATCCGGCTGGTGCAGCACGCAGCTGCCGAGGCGCGCACCGCGCTGTTCCAGCTGCCGGCAGATCGAGGTCATCTCGGTATCGGTGACCCGCGAGGATCCGGGCACGGTCTCCACATAGCCAGTGAAATTCAGCAATTCGGTCAGCTGGGTCAGCCCGATGGTGGCCGCGCTGCGGTCTTCAGTGAAATTCTCGCCATCGGAGGCATAGAACAGATAGCCGTTGTACTGTGATGGGTCGTAGTCGCTGGCGATGATCTCGAGCGCCAGCTCGAACGCGGTCGAGGCGCCGGTGCCGCCGGTGCCGGTCACCTGAAAGAATTCCGGTTCCGAGAATTCCCAGGCCTGCGTGGTGTGAGCAATGAAGCGGGTCTCGACCTGGCCGTACTTGCGGCGTATGCCCTGCAGCACGAAGAAGAAAAAGGTCTTGGCCAGCTTGCGCTCGGCCTCGGTCATGCTGGCCGAGACATCCAGCGCAAACAGCACGACCGCGCTGGTGGCCGGCTGGCGTCGCTGCACCAGCTGCCTGAAGCGCAGGTCTTCATTGGAGAAGGGCACCGGATCGACCTGCATCGCCCGCCGTTTGACAGCTTCCTTCACGGTGCGACGGCGATCCAGCCGGGCGCGTGCGCCGCGCTTGTCCCAGCCCTCGCGCACGAATTCATCGTCTTTGATCGTGGTCTTGCGGCGCGGCTGCAGGTCGGGCAGCTTCAGCTCTTCCCACAACCAATCGACGATGTCGTCCACCTTCAGCTCCAGCAGCAGCCGGACTTCGCCATCATCATTGCCGCCTTCGGCCTCGTCACCGTCATCATCGCCGGGCCTTGGCTGCGCCGGCCGCAGCACATCGCCGGGCCGTCCCTGACCCTGTCCTGCGTGGCGATCACTGTCACCCATGGCATCCGACAAGCGGAAGCGCGCATGCTCAAGCACCCGTACTGGCACATGGACGGTACGCTCCTGCGAGCCGGTGATCAGGTCCCCGCCAGCAACGAGATCGGGCAGGCGCTGCTGCACGCTGTCACGAATTTTCTCGTTATGTCTCAACCAGTCGCGCGCGCCACGCGAGAACAATGCATACCAGGGAGAGCCGGAGGAAATCGTGCTGTGTACGCTCATGGCTTTCTCGTCGGGCCTCCGTTATTCCTGTGCCAGCAAGGTGGTGACGTAATTCAAGGCCTCGCGCGCGCTGTGACTGTCATAGCCGTATTCATCGACCAGCCGCTGCTCGACAATGGAGATCTTCTGCCGCGCATCCTCGTCCGGGCGTGAGCTGGAACTGACCAGCCGCAACACGTCGCGGCGCTGCTCGAACAGGTATTGCTGTACTGCGTCATGCAGCTGGGCGTGGCTGTCGAGCGTGACTTTTTCGCCGCGCTTGAACGCGCCCATCGCCTTTCTGACGACTTCCCGCCGGAACGACTGTTTGCCGGAATCGGAGATGTGGATCTTTTCCTCCA
>JACCDH010744895.1_pt1 | contig 14760 bp, 12 predicted proteins | sample 7442481 | NCBI WGS metagenome assembly JACCDH01 (sample SAMN15323433, study PRJNA562643) | freshwater metagenome | isolation source: river surface water | place: USA:Blue River Watershed | collected 2017-08-15
ACCATGCTCGCGCCAAAGCGGATGCTCTTGGCGATGTCGCCATGGCTGCGGATGCCGCCGTCGGCAATGATGGGCTTGGTGGCCACGCGGGCGCACCACTTGAGCGCTGAGAGCTGCCAGCCGCCGGTGCCAAAGCCCGTCTTGAGTTTGGTGATGCAGACCTTGCCCGGACCCACGCCCACTTTAGTCGCGTCGGCGCCCCAGTTTTCCAGGTCGATCACGGCTTCGGGCGTGGCCACGTTGCCTGCAATGATGAAAGCCTTGGGCAGCTTGTCCTTGAGGTAGCCGATCATGTTTTTCACACTGTCGGCATGGCCGTGGGCGATGTCGATGGTGATGTACTCGGGGCACAGGCCCTGGGCCACCAGCTGGTCCACGGTCTCGTAGTCGGGCTGCTTGACGCCCAGCGAGATCGAGGCGTAGACGCCCTTGGCGTGCATGTCCTTGACCAGTTTGACGTTGTCGATGTCAAAGCGGTGCATCACGTAGAAATAGCCGTTCTGGGCCATCCACACGCAAATCGACTCGTCCACCACCGTCTTCATGTTGGCCGGCACCACCGGCAGGCGGAAGGTGCGGCTGCCCAGCTGCACGCCGGCATCACATTCAGAACGGCTCTCCACCAGGCACTTGCGCGGCAGCAGCAGGATGTTGTCGTAGTCAAAAATTTCCATGAGAAAACCAAGCTCCAGAAAAGGAATCGTTGAATGGACTTTCAGGTCCAACGAGTGAGCGCTTGGCTTGGCCGGTTCTTGTTTTGCAGGATCGTCCGTTGCAGACGGCAGAAACAAAAAACCGGGCGCAAGAAACTTGGGCCCGGTGGCTGATTCTACCCGGAATGGCTGATGGACTTTTCAAAGACCTTGCGATGCGACGGAACTCATGGCTGAATCGATCCCACAAAAACACAGAGGCCACAAGCAGTCGATGTATTTATTGGGGGTACAATAAATAAAAGTCGAGTTTGACAGCGGCAAGCGCGACAAAACGCTGCTGGAGCGCGGTTTGGACTTCGCAGATGCCCTAGGCATCTTTGAAGGTGTTCATTTCACGGCTCAAGACGCAAGGGTGGACTATGAAGAAGACCGATTCATCACCGTGGGCTGGTTGGATGCCCGACTGGTGGTGCTGGTCTGGACGCCGCGCGGCGAGGTGCGCCGCATCATCAGCATGAGGAAAGCCAATGACCGCGAAAAAACGCTCTACGCCCGCCACCTGGACTGACCCCGACGACGCACCTGAACTGACGGCTGAATTTTTCAAGGCCGCTGACTTGTATGAAGGTGCCAAACTCAAAACCCGTGGCCGTCCCAAAGCGGCCACGACCAAGGAGCCCGTCAAACTGCGTCTTGACGCCGATGTGCTGGCGGCCCTGCGTGCCAGTGGAGAGGGCTGGCAGACCCGCATCAACGACACCCTGCGGGCTGCACTGAACCTGGCGGGCCGGGTTTGATGGCCTTGTCGGCCCGACTGCTGGTTCAGTGTGTCAGGTTAGGGGGCAAGCTGACGAAGTCGGCCGGATCGACGCCGGGTCTGTATTTCAGGACGTACTCGTCGCGCTCCCGGTCAAGCTGGGCGACGGCCTTGCCGCTGACCTGCACATCGAGCTTCATGCTGCGTCACCCCGGCGTTGTTCGGCCAGGATGTCTTCAAGGGTGCGGGTGTGGCCAGCCTTGACCAGTTTCAAGTCTTAGCCGACGGCTTGCAGCAAGCGCAGCAGGGTCGACACGCTCATGTCGCCCTTGGCCAGGGTCTCCATGCGTGCCACGGTGGTGCGCGCCACGCCAGCCCGCTGGGCCAGTTCGGTCTGGGTGAGTCCCGCGTCGCGGCGAGCGCTTTGGAGCATCTGAGCAACATCAGACAGCGTGGACAATGTGGCCTCCGGGCGTCAAATTTTGGCTTTAACGGGATTAATGTGGCCCATGAGATACAAAAATGGCAAGACTGAACGCTGATGCGTGGGCACCAGCAGTGGCTTGCGCACGCCCGGTTGTTGGTTCAATGGGGTGGTCTTGGGCCAGCTGAGGCTTTACGGACGGGTACACCGCTCTGTCTTCACGCATCCTCGTCGTCCACCTGGGCGTGCGGCTCACCTTCGGTCAGCCTGCGGCTGGTCAATGCGGTGCGCTGATCCATCAATTCAACCATCTTGTGGATGAGCGGCCGCCCGGCAAATGGCGCAGTCGCCTGAATGCGCCTGGCAACGGCGGGCAGCTGCTGTGCGATCTGCAGCACGCGCTTTTTGGTTTGCGCTTTGGACAGCCCGGCGGCTTGTGCAAACTGTTCCCAGTGCCGCACCTGCACCTCGGTAAATTTGTATGTGCTGCCCAGCTTCATCGCCATCTTGGGCGTGAGCTGCTCGTACACCGCCGTGCACAGCATGTCGTACAACGGCGCCAGTGTCGGCGCCGCGTTGTCGCCTGGACCCGCATAGAGCAAGGAGAAATTCTTGGCGTGGGCATCGTGGTTGCCGATCAGTGCGTTGAACACCACGGCATCCAGCAAACGAAGCACCTGCGGCGCACTGGGCCGGGTGGCTTTGCGCAGCAGATCGAAGCAGGCCTTCAGATCGGGGCCGCCTTCGTTTTGGTATTTCATCTCGGGCACCACGCCCAGGGCCTGGCAGAAATCCTCCTGGTGGATGCGCACCGGCTGGCCATCACCGCCCACGCGGCGGTCGTAACGCGCCACCAGCAAAACCTGGCGGCCTTGCACGTCAAAAATCTGTGCCTGCGACGTGGGCAGCCCCATGGCCTGCGCCAACGCCAGGCAAAAGCCCTCATTGAACACACTGTCTTGCACCGAAGCCGTAGCGGAGATGGCGGGCTTGAGGATGTGGGTGCTGGGCTGCCCCCCCTTGGGCAGGCCAATGCGCTGCCCGTCAAACACCACGGGCAGTTTGTCTTGCGCGCCGGCCAACGACAAACGAATGCCATCGCGGCCAGCCAGCATGGGGCGGCGCGGCAATTCATCGAGCAATGCCATGAGCTGTGGCTCATCCAGCCACTCGACACCCGCCTGCTCGGGCGGGGGCACGGACTGCCCCTGCGGCACAAAGGTGATGGCCCCGGCGCATTCGCCGCCAATGGCGTTGAGCAAGGCGAAATCGTTTTGGCTCGACACCTGGCACTGCTGCGCAACCAGCCGACGCAAATTGCCCTCGGGCAACAGACCCGCAAAGAAAGCCCGGCACTGGTGGTCGTCGAAAGGCTCGGGGCGCAGTGGCAAAGACTGCGACAGCGCCACGGCGTTGGGCAGCGCCAGCCAGTCGTGGCTGTACCGAAAATTCAGCCGCCCATCCACCAGCGACAAGATGCCCACCGGCTGATCAAGCCACCAGACCCCCATGTCATGCGCCATGGCGATCTCCATCCGCCTGCGCAGGCTCAGCAGCCCATCCGGTCAGCACCAGAGAGCCACCCAAGGCATCAACGACGCGCAGCACCTGCTCCAGGCGCACTGTGCGTTTGCCAGCTTCGAGCTCCACGATAAATCGCAAGCCGACGCCAGCGGCCAAGGCCAAGTCGGACTGGGTCAGCCCAAGCCGTTTTCGGCCTGCACGCAAGGCGGCACCCAAAGATTCAGCAGAGTCGATAGCGGTCATGGAGGGTAGTCAAAAAAATCCCGTTCGGGAAATTATTAATCAGATCCAACGGTCAAGCAAGAAAAATATCCCGAACAGGAAATATTTTGAAGATGTCTATCCAAAGCCCCTCAAGGTTACCGATCGGGAATATTTTGGGCCTCAGCACCGCCACTGGCCTGCTCTTGGCATCGGGCAGCACGGCAGGGCAAATATCCGTCGAGCCCTCCTTCGAATCGCGTGTTTTGTGAGCTATGGTATTCACATGGAGGGCTGCGGGGTTTTGCGGAATTTTTACACCAGAGTGTTTGAACAGCCCTGCGCTTGCAAGCCAGGCGGAGAGCCAGTTTCAGGAAAAAACCATGTCAAGAATATTCCGTAGATGCCAAAGCACTTCAAACATCAGCTGGTGCAGGTCTTGTGGCTGCCCTATTTGGCGGCCCGGTCGTTGGTCTAACGGCCGCCGCCGCCATTGAGATTGGCAAAGTGGCAATCAATATCGCGGAGAAACATCACGACTTGAAGGATTGGCAGTCTGGGCACGACCTCGCATATATCTTTGATGCCAAGAAGGCGCTTTCTTGAGTGCGAGCCAATGAGCTCTAACTCATCATTCCACCGGACCTGCCGCGGCAAGCCGCGCAGGCCGGTGAATTCAGACGCTATCGCAGCCTGCTAAGGCCAAAGGCCTGATAAAGGCAGTCCAGCAGTCTCCCATTGGGCATCTTGAAGGCATGGCTCGCCCACTTCCTACAATCCCCCCATGCCTTTCGACACCCCCCCGTCCGCCGACTTCCCCTTTGCCCCCGCCAGCCCGCTGCTCGACCAGCTCAACGACGAGCAGTTGCGCGCCGTCACGCTGCCGCCCGAGCATGCGCTGATCCTGGCGGGTGCCGGCTCGGGCAAGACGCGGGTGCTGACCACGCGCATTGCCTGGCTGATGCAGACGGGGCAGATCTCGCCCGGCGGCATTCTGGCCGTGACCTTCACCAACAAGGCGGCCAAGGAGATGGTGCACCGCCTTTCGGCCATGCTGCCCGTCAATGTGCGCGGCATGTGGATTGGCACCTTTCACGGTCTGTGCAACCGCTTTTTGCGGGCGCACTGGCAGCTGGCGCAGCTGCCGCAGACTTTCCAGATTCTGGACACGCAGGACCAGCTCTCGGCCATCAAGCGCCTGTGCAAGCAGTTCAATGTGGACGAAGACCGTTTCCCGCCCAAGCAGCTGCAGTGGTTCATTGGCGGCTGCAAAGAAGAAGGCCAGCGCCCGGGCGATGTGCCGGTGCGCGACGACGAGACCCGCCGCAAGGTGGAGCTGTACCAGCTGTACGAAGAGCAATGCCAGCGCGAGGGCGTGGTGGATTTTGGCGAGCTGATGCTGCGCTCGTTCGAGCTGCTGCGCGACAACGCCCATGTGCGCGAGCATTACCGCCGCCGCTTTCGGCATGTGCTGGTGGACGAGTTCCAGGATACCAACAAGCTGCAATACGCCTGGCTCAAGCTGCTGGTGGGCTTGCCGGGGGAGGGGAGTCAGGGCGCCATCATGGCCGTGGGCGACGACGACCAGAGCATTTACGCCTTTCGGGGCGCGCGCGTGGGCAACATGGCCGACTTTGTGCGCGAGTTTCAGGTGGCGCACCAGATCAAGCTGGAGCAGAACTACCGCAGCTTCAGCAACATCCTCGATTCGGCCAACCACCTGATCGGCCACAACAAGAGCCGCCTGGGCAAGACGCTGCGCACCGATCAGGGTGCGGGCGAGCCGGTGCGCGTGATCGAGCAGGCCAGCGACTTTGCCGAGGCCAACTGGGTGGTGGACGAGATCCGCCAGCTGGTCAAGCAGGATGGTTTTTCGCGCAAGGAAGTCGCGCTGCTCTACCGCAGCAACGCGCAAAGCCGGGTGCTGGAGACGGCGCTGTTCAACGCCGGTTTTCCGTACCGGGTGTACGGTGGCCTGCGCTTTTTCGAGCGGGCCGAGATCAAGCACGCACTGGCGTATTTGCGCCTGCTGGAGAACCCGCACGACGACACCAGCTTTTTGCGGGTGGTCAACTTTCCGCCGCGCGGCATTGGCGCCCGCAGCATCGAGCAGCTGCAGGACGCGGCGCGTGCCGTGGGCTGCTCGCTGCACGACGCCGTGAGTGCCACCACCGGCAAGGCCGGGGCCAATCTGGCCGCCTTTGTGGCCATGATCGACGTGCTGCGCGAGCAGACCGAGGGCCTGACGCTGCGCGAAATCATTGACTTGGTGCTCGACAAGACCGGGCTGGTGCAGCACTACCGCACCGAGAAGGAAGGCGCCGACCGGGTGGAAAACCTGGAAGAGCTGGTCAACGCCGCCGAGAGCTTTGTCACGCAAGAGGGCTTTGGCCGCCATGCGGTGGCCTTGCCCGAGCTTTCGCAAAGCCCGGCCAGCCAGGGCCTGGACGCCTCATTGCCCACCGCCGAAGAAACACTGGACGACGGCGTGACCATGAGCCCGCTGGCCGCCTTCCTCACGCATGCCGCGCTGGAAGCCGGTGACAACCAGGCCCAGGCCGGTGAAGACGCGATCCAGCTGATGACGGTGCACGCCAGCAAGGGCCTGGAGTTCGATGTGGTGTTCATCACCGGGCTCGAAGAGGGGCTGTTTCCGCACGAGAACGCGATGAACGACTACGAGGGCCTGGAAGAAGAGCGCCGCCTCATGTATGTGGCCATCACCCGCGCCCGCAAGCGCCTGTACCTGAGCCATTCGCAGACACGCATGCTGCATGGCCAGACCCGCTACAACCTCAAGAGCCGCTTTTTTGACGAGCTGCCCGAGCACTGCCTCAAATGGGTCACGCCCAAGCAGGCCGGCTTTGCCAGCGGCATGGGCACGCCGTGGACGCCCGCAGGGGCGCGCCACAGCCAGCAGGGCGCACAGGCGCGGCCGTCCTGGGGCAACAGCGGGCTGGGCAGCCCATCGATCAGCGCCGACACCTGGAAGAGCCCGCCGGTGCCGGTGCAAAAGAGTGCGCCCGAACACGGCATCAAGGCCGGCATTGCGGTGTTCCACGCCAAGTTTGGCGAGGGCAAGGTGCTGGCGGTGGAGGGGGCCGGTGCCGATGCGCGGGCGCAAGTCAATTTTCCGCGCCACGGCGTGAAGTGGCTGGCGCTGAGCGTGGCCAAACTGACCGTGGTGTGATGTTGAAAGGCCAGACCATGCGGATCACGGCACAGCAGCAATTGCGTTCCCTGTATGCCGCACCCACCGACCCGCCCGAGTCACAGGCGGACATGGTGCAGCGCTACCAGCAGGACCTGTAGCGCCGGATTCAGGCGAGTTGAGGCTCCGAGGCGCTGAAGCAATCCTTGACGGTGAACAGCATCGAGGTGAAGAACATCGCGGCCACCAGCAGGGCCAGCGGCATCATGATGGACAGCGTCATTTGCGGCTCACCCATGAGCGAGGCCACCACCATGGCTGCGACCGCTGCCGATCCGAAGACCGCCATCCAGGCGGCGACATAAACCGCAAACGCCCCTTTGTTGCGCCAGCAGCCCATCCAGCTGAAAAACAGGCTTTTGACAGGCGATATGCCTTGCCAGAACACCAGTGCCGGGGCGTGCCAGAACAGCATGGACAGCGGGGCATAAAGCAGCATCGTCACCCACAGCGCGGTCTGGAAGCTGTCGGACTGCACCAGCTCGGGGCTCAGAGGGGCACCGCCCAGATAGACGCGGGCAAATTGCCCACCGTCCACCAGAATCGACGAGGCCATCAGCAGCAAAAAGCCTGTGGCGTACAACGCGCCCAACTGCAGCATGGGCTTGCGGCGCGCGCCAGGGCGCAGGGCTTGCCACAAGGTGCTGGGCATCGGGAACTTGCCCTCGCTGGCGGTTTGCGTGGCGGCCATCAGGCCCACGGTGAAGGCGGGCATGAGCACCAGCGCGACGACCCCACCCAGCAAAGGCAGCACCGACACCAGTGAAACCAGGGCCATGAACAGGAAAAACAGGCCGGACATGGCCAGGGGCTGCTTCCAGAAGACGCGCATGCCTTGCTGGGCCCATTGCAAGCCTCGGCGGGCGGGAACAGTGTGCAGCAGCATGGTGGTCAAAGTGTGATGGGGGATGTCACCCGGCCACGCAACACGCGTTCAAAGTGCGTGGGGTCGTGTGGCTTGAGCATGGACGCGTCGCGCGGCAGATGGAAGTCCCACAGGCGAGACACCCAAAAGCGCAGGGCGCCAGCGCGCAACATGGCCGGCAGCAGGTCGCGCTCGGCAGCCGTGAGCGGGCGCACGGCCTGGTAAGCGTCGATCATGGCTTGGGCCCGTGCCGCTTCGTGCAGGCCGTCGGCGTGGGTGATGCACCAGTCGTTCAGGCACACCGCCAGGTCAAACAGCCAGGTGTCCACGCCAGCAAAGTAAAAATCAAAGAAACCGGTCAGGCGTTCGCCGTCAAACATCACGTTGTCGCGGAACAGATCGGCATGCACAGGTCCACGCGGCAGGGCGGCGTAGGCGCTGCCTGCGGCCACGTGGTTCTGGTAGGCCAGCTCGGCGCGGATCAGGGCGGTTTGGGCATCCTGGAGGTAGGGCAACACCACCGGAATGGTCTCGTTCCACCAGGGCAAACCGCGCAAATTGGGTTGGCTGCGGTTGTAGTCCTGCCCTGCCAGGTGCATGCGCGCCAGCATGTCGCCCACGGCAGCGCAGTGCAAGGCCTCGGGTGCCAGCTGGCTCTTGCCCACCAGCTTGTTGACCACGGCGGCGGGCTTGCCGCACAAGGTGTGCAGCACATCGCCCGCGCGGTCGGCCGACGGGTCGGGCACCGGAATGCCTTTGCCCGCCAGGTGCTTCATCAGGTAGAGGTAAAACGGCAGTTGCTCGTGCGTCAGGCGCTCGAACAGCGTCAGCACGTACTCGCCCTGGTCGGTGGTGACGAAATAGTTGGTGTTCTCGATGCCACCTTCGATGCCACGCAATGCGCTGAGTTCGCCCAGGTTCAGACGGTAGAGCAGGTCCTGGGCCTGGGATTCGGAAACTTCGGTGAAAACCGCCATGGGAGCAATGAAACAAGAAGGCCGCAGGGCGGCGTTGGGGCCAAAACGCTGATTGTAGGTGGTGGCTTGGATGACCCGGACCATCTTCAATGCCAGGCATTGCTGTAAACAAAAAACATGATTTGAATTTATCTTGTTTAAAGAATAATTAAGTATTCTTTGTGTGATACTTGGCCGCTTCATTGCTGAGCGGTCATGCAACTCACCCCCCATCAGGCCAAATACATCGCCCACGATCTGACCCTGCAACACGCAGGCGCAGGCATGGATCGCCTGAGCCAGGCCCTGTTCAACGCCAGTGTGGACCTCAACCCCCACCAGATCGAAGCGGCGGTCTTTGCATTGCGCTCACCGCTGAGCATGGGTGTGTTGCTGGCCGACGAGGTGGGCCTGGGCAAAACCATCGAGGCAGGCATCGTGCTGTGCCAGTACTGGGCCGAGCGCAAGCGGCAGCTGCTGGTCATTTGCCCGGCGGTGCTGCGCAAACAATGGGCGCTGGAGCTGGAAGAAAAGTTCAACCTGCCCGCTGTGGTGCTGGACGCCAAAACCTGGCGCGAAGCCCAGCGCCAGGGCCTGGCGCCGCTGCAGCAAAAAGCGGTGGTGGTCATGTCGTACGCCTACGCGACCCGCATCAAAGAAGAAGTGCGCGCCATGGCCTGGGACCTGGTGGTCATTGACGAAGCCCACAAGCTGCGCAACGCCTACCGCGAGAGCAACAAAATCGGCCAGGCCATCCGCAGGGCCACGGGCGACAGCCGCAAGCTGCTGCTGACGGCCACGCCGCTGCAAAACTCCATCCTGGAGCTGTACGGCCTGTCCACCCTGATCGACGAGCGCATCTTTGGCGACTTGGGCGCTTTTCGCAGCCAGTTCACCGGCGTGGGCGGCGACATGGAGGGCCTGCGCAACCGCCTGGCCAGCTTTTGCAAGCGCACCCTGCGCAAGGATGTGACCGAGTACATCAGCTACACCAATCGCAAACCGCACACCCAAAAGTTCCGATCCACCGACGACGAACACCGCCTGTACGAAGCCGTCAGCGACTACCTCACCCGTGAAGACAGCTACGCCATTGCGCGCCGCCAGCGCCACCTGACCGAACTGGTGCTGCGCAAGCTGCTGGCCTCCAGCTCGCTGGCCATTGCGGGCACGCTGGGGGTGATGAAGCAGCGGCTCGAAGCCCTGCGCGACGAAAAAATCACCGCGCCAGAGGGGCAGGGCGACTGGATTGAAACCATCGTCGAAGAAGAGGAAATCGAAGAAGACCTGCTCGACGAAATTTTGAGTGAGGGCGAAGAAGACGAAACCGAGCCGATGGACCCCGCCAAGCTCGACCGCAAACGCCTGAACGACGAAATTGCCGAGCTGGACCGCCTGATCGGCTGGGCCGAGGGCATTGGCACCGACACCAAAACCCAGGCCCTGCTGCAAGCCCTGCAAGTCGGCTTCAAGGCCATGGCCGACACCGGCGCACGTCGCAAGGCGCTCATCTTCACCGAATCCAAACGCACGCAGCAATACCTCAAGCGCTACCTGGAGCAAAACGACCACCGGGGCCAAGTGGTGCTCTTCAGCGGCACCAACAGCGGCCCCGAAGCCGCCAACATCTACGAGCGCTGGGTGACCGCCAACCAGGGCACAGGCCGCATCACCGGCTCGCGCGATGTGGACATCCGCGCTGCCTTGATCGAGCACTTTCGCGATGAGGCCGACATCCTGATCGCCACCGAGGCCGCCGCCGAGGGCGTGAACATGCAGTTTTGCTCCCTGGTCATCAACTACGACCTGCCGTGGAACCCCCAGCGGGTGGAGCAACGCATTGGCCGCTGCCACCGCTATGGCCAAAAGCACGACGTGGTGGTCATCAACTTCTTCAACGAGCGCAACCACGCCGACCAGCGCGTGCTGGAGCTGCTGGCCGACAAGTTCAGCCTGTTCAACGGCGTGTTTGGGGCGTCTGACGAAGTGCTGGGCACCATCGAGTCGGGTGTGGACTTTGAAAAGCGCATCCTGGCCATTTACCAAAGCTGCCGCACGCCCGAGCAGATCGACGCCGCCTTTGCCGCCCTGCGCGCCGACATGGACGCCAGCATCCAGGCCCGCATGCAAGACACGCGCCGCCAGCTGATGGAAAACTTTGACGCCGAGGTGCATGACCGCCTGCGCCTTCAGCTGCAAGACACCCACACGCACCTGGACCGCTTCAGCCGTCGGTTTTGGGACTTGTCGCGCCATGTCCTCAAAGACCTGGCCTGGTTCGACGCCCAGCAACTGAGCTTTGACCTCAAGCCCCCGCTGCCAGACGGCATGCCCGCCCAAGTGCCAGCGGGGCGCTACCACCTGATCTCGCGCCAGCAGCCGCAAGACCCCAACTCGCTCGCCTTCAACGACCCCAGCCTCGACAGCCACACCTACCGCCTCTCGCACCCGCTGGGCGAATGGGTGGTGCAAACCGCCATAGCCGCCGACACCCCGGTGCAGCGCCTGGTGTTTGACCCCGCCCAAAACGAAGCCCGCATCACCCTGGTGGAAAACCTGCGCGGCCAGTCGGGCGTGCTCAACCTGCAAAAGCTCACCATCGACAGCTTTGAGCGGCAGGAATACCTGCTGTTTTCGGGCATGACCGACCCAGGCCAAAGCCTGGACCAGGAGAGCTGCGAAAAGCTCATGGCCACCCCGGCCACCGTGGTCACCTTGCAGGCAGATGCGGCCACCCTGCCACCCGACATGGCCAAGCGCTTGCAACAAGAAGCCCAGCGCCACGCCGATGCCACCGTGGCCACATCGCTGGAGACCAACAACCAGCACTTTGCCGAAGCCCGCGACAAGCTCGACCGTTGGGCCGACGACAGGGTGCAAGGCGCCGAACAAGCCCTGCGCAACACCCGCGAGCAAATCAAAGTGGCCCAACGCGAGGCCCGCCAAGCCACCACACTGGCCGAGCAGCAAGCCATTCAGGAACGCATTGCCAGGCTGGAACGCCAGCAACGCAAACAGCGGCAAGAGATTTTTCAGGTTGAGGACGAGATCCACGACCAGCGCGACCAGCTCATCACCCGGCTCACCCAGCGCATGACCCAAAAGGTGCAAACCGAGCACCTGTTCACCTTGCAGTGGGAGGTGCGGTGAGCAGCACCTTGCCCCAAACCGAATCCGAAACGGTGGAATTCAAAACCGGCCTGGCCGAGCTCAAGCAAGGCCTGATCTCGCTGGTGGCCATGCTCAACAAACACGGGCAGGGCGAGCTGTGGTTTGGCGTGGCGCCCAACGGCCAGGCGGCGGGCCTGACCATCACCGACAAAACCCTGCGCGATGTCTCGCAACAACTGGCCGCGCACATCGAGCCCCGGCTCTACCCCGAAATCAGCACCGCCCCCGTGGCGGGCAAAACCTGTTTGCGCGTGCAGGCCACGGGCCACCAAAAGCCGTATTTCGCCTATGGCCGTGCCTACCTCCGCGTGGCCGACGAAGACCGGCAAATGAGCGCCCGCGAGCTGGAGCAACTCATCTTGCAGCGCCACAGCGCCGCCCTGCGCTGGGACAACGGACCCAGCGCCACGCCCCTGGCCGAACTGAGCGAAAGCAAAATCCGCCGCTTTGTGACGCGTGCTGGCCTGCCCTGGGCAGACACCCAAGACAACGCCCGCCAAGCGCTGGACAAGCTGGGCCTGCTCAAAGACGGCCAGCCCGTCAACGCAGCGCGCCTCTTCTTTGCCGACCAGCCCATCCAGCTGCGCTGCGCCGTGTTTGCCAACACCACCAGCGCCACCATCCTCGACCGCCACGACTTTGACGGCGACATCCTGGAGCTGATCGAAGAGGCCGAAAAATACATCCTCAAAAACATCCACATCGGCATGCGCCTGGACGGTCTGCGCCGTGTGGATGTGCCCGAAATCTCGCGCGAGGCCCTGCGCGAGGCCATCATCAACGCCTTTTGCCACCGCGACTGGCGCGAGCCCGACTACATCCAGATCGCCATCTACAAAAACCGGGTCGAAATCCGCAGCCCCGGCGGCCTGTTTGACGGCCTGACCATCGAACAAATGCGCCGGGGCAACGTCTCGCACCGCCGCAACCCCCTCATTGCCGAGCTGTTTCGGCGCATCCACATGGTCGAAGCCTGGGGGCGCGGCATGCCCCTGATTCTGGAAAACGCCCCCCAGGTGGCGTTCCGCGAAATCGCCAAGCTGTTCATCGCCAGCTTCGAGCGGCCCAGTGCTGCTGCAGCGACTACCCCAGAAATCGCACCAACTACCCCAGAAATCACACCAGAAACCGTCTCGACTACCCCAGAAACAGCGGCCTGGCTCCAGAAAAACACCCAGGAACGCTTGGTGCAGCTCCTGCGTGAACAGCCGCAATTGAGCGCCCCGGCCATTGCAGCAACGCTGGGTGTTGGCAAAGACGGCGTCAAGTACCACCTCAAGCAACTCAAACACGCCGGACAGCTTCGCCACGTCGGCCCCACCAAAGGCGGCCACTGGGAAGTGCTGACCACCTGAACACAAAAACGAACCAAGGGAAGGCATGAATAAAAACAATCACACCACCACCGACCTGGGCTACAGCCCCGATGCCCTGGCCCAGCGCCGCACCGAACTGCTGGCCCTGCTGAGCCAGGCCGCGCCCGAGGTGCTGAGCGACCACCAGCAAATCAATGTGGACAAACTCAAGGCGCTGCTGGGCGAAGAACACACAGCGGGCGACGAACACTACGAACTGAGCTGGGCGGGCAAGTCAGCCGCCCGCCGCGAGATCCAGAAAACCAGCAGCCACACCCTGCTGCCCGACGCCAACAACCCGGCCCAAGCCCCGCACATGCTCATTGAGGGCGAAAACCTCGAAGTGCTGCGCGTGCTGCAAAAAAGCTATTACGGCAAGGTCAAGATGATCTACATCGACCCGCCCTACAACACCGGCAACGACAGCTTTGTCTACCCCGACGACTATTCCGAAACGCTGGAGGAATACCAGAAGCGCACCGGCGAGAAAAACGAAGCGGGCCATTTGAACAAGCAAAGCCTGTGGAAAAAGAACAGCAAGGAAAGCGGGCAATACCACAGCGCCTGGCTGTCCATGATGTACCCGCGTTTGTATTTGGCGCGGAATTTGTTGCGTGATGACGGGGTAATTTTCATCAGCATTGATGACAACGAGGCGGCCAATTTGAAGTTGCTTTGTGATGAGATTTTTGGAGTTGAGAACTTTATTGCTCAATTTGTGTGGAATACCGAGGGGCACACAGACAATCAATTTGATGTAAAGGTCAATCACGAATATGTTTTTCTGTTCTCCAAATCTGAGGCTGGAAAAAAATTAGGCTATGTAATTGATCCAAACACAAGAAGTGAAAGCAATTTGTGGAAAGGATTTGCGGAAAATTCGATTACCAAAAATGGCCCCGCTAACCCGCCTTCGGAAATTGAGTTGCCTGTTGGGTTTCCTTGCTCTGCTGAAGATCTTCGCCTATTTCCGAACATTCCTGTTCAAAACTTTTTTAGTGAGCAATTGGCGTTAGGGTATATCAATCGAGATATTACCAGTCGTTTTAATGTGAGTTATCCCATTCGATTGGATAGTATGGTTGTAACTCACGGAAAACTTGCAAAGGTGTGTCGTGTATTTAGTGGGTGGGCTAATGTAAATAAGCTTAGAGCCTTTATTGAAAACAAGTGCGAGCCTATTGATGAGGATGGGGATAAACTTCATTTTTATCTATCGGAGAATGGAGTAATTTATTACCGCAGGGAGCGAAATAAGGCTCAAAATATTCTGTCAGTACTCCGAAACTTTGGAACTACAGAAAAAATGCGAAGCGAATTAGAGTCTTTTGGCATTATTTTTCAATACCCCAAGCCAAAGGAGTTAATTCGCTACATTTCAATGGTTGGTGCTGGTCAGTCTGACGTTTTTTTGGATTTTTTTGCAGGCAGTGGTACTACAGCTCAATCCGTGATGGAGCTCAACCTCGAAGACGGTGGAAGCCGCCAAGTCATCTCCGTGCAAATGCCCGAATGTATTGACCCAGTGAAAAGCTGCTCAGGTGTTATCTTTGAAGGAAACACAGATGAGCACACTGATGGAAGACGACATCAAACGCTGGACAGCCAAGCGCAAAGCAGCCTTGGTCATGGAAATCATC
>JACCDH011454105.1_pt1 | contig 14759 bp, 16 predicted proteins | sample 7442481 | NCBI WGS metagenome assembly JACCDH01 (sample SAMN15323433, study PRJNA562643) | freshwater metagenome | isolation source: river surface water | place: USA:Blue River Watershed | collected 2017-08-15
ATCATCATCGTATTGCCCCGTTTTTACTGCTCTTATAAAAGCGATAAAAAAACCTATGGCTACTATGATACTGATCGAGATTAATAAATAAATGACACTCATACCTTAAAATTATGTTAACAAAGTTAATCGTAGTGATTTTCAAAAAATATGACATTTATCATACTAAAGTGATTTCTATTAAAATTAATCAAAAAAAGAACACAAAAGCCTTTTATTTTCGTTCTACCCTGTTGGCATAATAATTACTGGACAAGGTCACAAAACTCACTATCGTAATGGTACTCAAGGGCATAATAATGGCTGCCACAAGAGGCAATAAATTACCCGTAACTGCAAATGACAAGCCAACAACGTTATACAATAACGACAATGTAAAGCTCATTTTAATAGTTGTGATGGATTTTTTAGAAAGTTTCAAAAACGAATGTAATTTTTGAAACACAGTGGCATCTAAAATGGCATCACAGGCCGGAGAAAATACATTCACATTTTCAGATATTGCAATCCCCACATTACTTTGTGCCAAAGCGCCTGCGTCATTCAAACCATCTCCTACCATCATGACATTCTTTCCGTTCTCTTGTAAGTTTTTTATGAAGGCTAATTTTTGTTCTGGCTTTTGATTAAAAATTAATTCGGTTCCTGCCGGCAATAGTTTTTCTAAGGCCTCTCGTTCTCCTTCATTATCTCCTGATACAATCTTCACTTGATATTGCTCACTCAAATTGGCAAAAAGAGTAGCCAAACCTTCTCTGTACTGATTATTAAAAATATATTTCCCTACGTATTTTTCATTGATTTTGATATGTACAGCGGTTTGCTGAAGAGTATCATTTTCAACCAATCCTACAAATGAAGCCGAACCTAATTGAATCAAAATATTTCCAATAGTAGCTTGGATTCCTTTTCCAGTAAGCTCTTCAAATGCATCCAGTTTTATCCTTTTTGTTTCTGGTAAAAAGTCATACAACATTCGGCTCAATGGATGATTAGACGTACGAAGCACATTTTTAACTAAGGCCATTTCATTTTCTGAAAGTTCTTGTCCTTGGAATGAAATATTTGATTTTTTATTGGTCGTGATGGTTCCTGTTTTATCAAAAACAATGGTATCTACCTTGGCTAACTGCTCAATAACTAAAGCATTTTTGAGATAGAATTTTTTCTTACCTAAAATTCGCAAAACATTCCCAAAAGTAAACGGAGCTGTTAATGCCAAGGCACATGGACAAGCCACAATCAATACCGCAGTAAACACATTAAAAGCGGTATTAGCGTCTTTGAAAATCCAATAACCAAAACCTCCAAAAGCAATTAAAAGCAAAAGTGGTGTGAAATAACGTGAAATTTGATCTGTAATAGTCTTGTGTTTTTGTACTACATTTTTTTGGAACACATCATTACTCCACAACTGTGTTAAATAACTTTGAGAAACTGAATGCAACACTTCTATTTCGACCATTGTACCTATTTGCTTTCCTCCTGCAAATACTTTGTCTCCCGATTTTTTAGTAATCGGAATGGCCTCTCCTGTTACAAAGCTATAATCAATTTCGGCTGTTTCAGAGATTAAAATACCATCCACAGGAATTAATTCTTGATTGCGAATTAGCAATCGGTCGCCTTTTTGAATATCATAAACAGGTATGCTTTCTTCTGAATTCCCTTGAATTCGTGTGATAGCAATGGGGAAATACGATTTGAAATCACGTTCAAAACTCAAGAAACTATAGGTTTTAATTTGGAACATTTTCCCTAAAAGCATGAAGAAAACTAAACCGCTCAAGCTATCAAAAAAACCAGAACCATAATCCATCACAATATCTACGGTACTGCGCACAAACATAACAATGATTCCTAGGGCTATCGGAATATCGATGTTGAGCATTTTGGATTTGATGCTTTTATATGCCGAGGCATAATAACCACTCGCCGAATATAAAAAACTAGGCAATGACAAAGCAAAAATCAACCATCGGAAAAACCCACGGTATTGGTCCAACCAATATTCTTTTACCTCGAAATATTCCGGAAAGGAAAGTAACATAATGTTACCAAAACAAAAGAAAGCTACTCCTAATTTATAGGTCAAACTTCGGTCAACATTATTAGAACCTGCTTCATAATTTTCTAAACTAATATAGGGTTCATAGCCAATACCACTCAACAAATAGACAATTTCTTTAAGCGAAACTTCTTCTGGTTTGTAGGTAATTCGGACTTTTTTTTCTGGGAAATTAACTTGCGAAGTAGTTATTCCCTTTTGAAGACGTTGTAAATTTTCCAAAATCCAAATACACGAGCTACAATGTATATGAGGAATGTTAAGTGAAACAATAGCGGTTGCATTCTCTTCGAATTCCAACAGTTTTGAAACAATACTTTCATTATCTAAGAAGTCATATTTACCATTAATATCTTGCGGAGTTGCTCCAGGCGATTTTTCAAAATCATAATAACAAGTCATGTCATTGAGACTAAAAATTTCGTACACCGTCTTACAACCTGTGCAACAAAATGATTTGTCATCAAAGACAATTTCTTCTTTTTCTACAATATCTAAACCGCAATGGAAACAGTTTTTTGTATCCATACTCTTTGCTCATTTTACCTGTGACAAAGGTCACCAATTGTTACTATTAAAAATATGACATTTGTCATAATAATCATTAAATTTGTAGTCAATAAAGTCCCTACTTCGTATTATGAGCAAATGTGAACAATGTATCGTTAGAGAATTCAGCTCTTTGAAAGCGTTAAGCAAAGAAGAGCTAGTAAAACTTTCAGAATGCAAAGAATCGTATACAATAAAAAAAGGCAATGTGATTTTTGAAGAAGGTGATACGATTAATGGAATTTACTGTATTAAAGATGGCGTTTGCAAAATGTCTAAATTAAGTGCCAATGGTAAAGACCATATTGTAAAACTCATCAAAAAAGGAGAATTATTAGGCCAACGCTCCATTATTAGTGACGAACCCGTAAACCTAAGTGCTGTGGCATTAGAAGATATGGAGGTGTGTTTTATTCCAAGAAGCGAGGTAATGGGATTTTTTGACAAAAACAATCAGTTTTCTATGAATGTAATGAAAACGATTTGTGGCGATCTTAAAGAAGCGGATGATCATGCCGTAAATATGGCACAAAAAACAGTAAAAGAACGCCTTGCAGAAACCTTACTTTATTTAGCGGATACTTTTGGCAAAAATGAAGATGAGAGCCTAAAAATACAACTTTCCAGAGATGAATTAGCCAGTATGATTGGCACTGCTACCGAAAGCTGCATTCGCTTACTCTCTGATTTTAATAAATTAGGATTAATCGAACTTACAGGTAAAAAAATTACCTTAAAAGATATTGGCAAATTAAAGAAAATGGCCGAGTAACCGCTACATTTTCTTAGCCTCATTCCAAAATACATCCATTTCGGCCAACGTCATATCCATCAATGGTTTGCCAAGTTCTGCCGCTTTACTTTCTAAGTATTGAAATCGGGAGATGAATTTTTTATTAGTTCGTTCCAAAGCATCTTCAGGATTGATTTTTAAAAATCGGGCATAATTAATCATTGAAAACAGCACATCTCCAAATTCCGCTTCCATTTTATCTTGGTCGCCAGCAGCTACTTCAACTTGAAGTTCTTGTAACTCTTCTTGTACTTTGTCCCAAACTTGATGCGGCTCGTCCCAATCAAAACCAACTCCTTTTACTTTGTCCTGAATTCGGCTCGCTTTGACCAATGCAGGCAAACCTTTGGGCACTCCTTCCAAAACCGATTTTTTCCCTTCTTTCAATTTGAGTTTTTCCCAATTTTGTTTGACCTCTTCTTCATCTTTGACTTCCACATCGCTATAAATATGAGGATGACGGTGAATTAGTTTTTCACAAATTTCATTACACACATCTGCTATATCAAAATCTTGTGTTTCGCTTCCAATTTTAGCATAAAAAACAATATGCAGTAACAAGTCACCCAATTCTTTTTTGACTTCTGCCAAATTATTGTCCAAAATTGCATCGCCCAACTCATAGGTTTCCTCAATAGTAAGATGACGCAAACTTTGCAGAGTTTGCTTTTTATCCCAAGGACATTGCGCACGCAAATCGTCCATAATGGTTAACAATCTATCGAAAGCTTGAAGTTGTGATTCTCTTGATTTCATTATAAAAATTGGTTTTGGTAAAAATAAAAAAATCCTGCCAAGAAATCGATCTCAGCAGGATTTAAATACTTTCCTAGATTAACAATTACGCTTTTGTAGCTTTTGCTTTTTTAGGTTTTTCTTCTGTAACTGATTCTTCTTTGCTTGATGCTTTTGGAGCTTCATCAGTAACTAATCCTTTTGATTGCAACAAATTGTACCAATTCAATACTTTTTTGATATCCGAACCATATACTCTTTCTTGGTCATAATCAGGTACGATTTCTTTGAAATAAGCGGCTAAAGTAGCGGCATCTTCTTTATGAGAAATCGCTGGACCATTTTTCTCTTTTTTGGCAATAGCAATTAATATTTCAGCCAATGGTTTTTCAGCCTCATACGTATAAATCGAAATTTCAGATAACAAACTTACGTTTGCTTTTAAATTCACCGTGATTTTTTTTCCATCCAATAATGACTCGGCTACAAAACCAGTACGCGTTTGGATTTTCAATTCGTATAAACCTGGCTTACCAGAAATAGCTAATATTTTTTCGATATTCATTATATATGTTTTATTAAATTATCTTCCTTTTTTACCAAAGAACTTCATTCTGTATTCTTGAAATGTTTTTCCTTCGATTATGTTTTTTAATTTTTTCTGAATCAAACGTTTTTTCAAAGACGAAATTTTATCCGTAAATAAAATACCCTCAATATGATCGTATTCGTGCTGAATGACTCTTGCAATTAAACCATCAAAAACTTCAGTTTTCATTACAAAATCTTCTTCGCAATATTCAATAGTTACAATTGGATTACGATTCACATCTTCACGCACATCTGGAATACTTAAACAACCTTCGTTAAAGCTCCACTCCTCACCTTCTTCTTTAATGATTTTGGCATTGATAAAAGTACGTTTAAATCCTTTCATCTTTTTTTGATCGGCTTCAGACATCTCTTCATCATCACTAAAAGGAGTTGTGTCAATGACAAACAAGCGAATTGCTAAACCAACCTGTGGTGCCGCTAATCCCACTCCGTACGCATTGTACATTGTTTCATACATGTTGGCAATGGTTTCCTTTAAGTTAGGATAATCAGGTGTAATTTCCTCTCCAACCTTTCTTAAAACAGGATCTCCATAACCTATAATTGGTAAAATCATTCGTATTGTATTAAGTTGTCATTTACCTTTTAAAAGATAATTTTCTTTTTTCGAGTGCAAAAATAGTAAAAAGATATTTGAATTACGATTTACGATGTACGATTTACAATCCAATTCAATATCTTTTCTATAAAGTCGAAACTGGTTTAGTTTAACCCCAAGGTATTGGCAGTATTTTTTCTAACTTCAGCTAACAAATCCGGATTAGCATTCAATTCTTGACCATAAGACGGTATCATTACTTTTAATTTAGATTGCCATTCGGTAGTTTTCATTTGGTCTTTAAAACACTTTTGTACTACATCTAACATTACCGTCACAGCTGTAGAGGCTCCTGGAGATGCACCTAACAAAACCGATAACGTTCCGTCCTTAGTGGTAATAACCTCCGTTCCAAATTCCAAAATACCTCCCTCTTTTTCATCTTTCTTGATTACTTGAACACGTTGTCCTGCACGTTCCAATTTCCAATCTTTTGATCTTGCATTTGGCACATATTCCCTCAAAGCATTCATCCTATCTTTTGGTTTTTGACGTACTTGTTCAATCAAATATTTGGTCAATGGAATATTTTTAATTCCAGCAATGACCATAGGAATAATATTGTCTGGTTTAATCGATAATGGCAAATCAGAATACGAACCGTTTTTAAGGAAACGCGTAGAAAATCCTGCAAAAGGGCCAAAAAGCAATTGTTTTTCTCCGTTAATCATTCGGGAATCAATATGTGGCACCGACATAGGTGGTGCTCCAACACTAGCTTTACCATATACTTTAGCATCATGCTTTGCAATTACCTCTGGATTAGTACATCTAAGCCACTGTCCACTAACCGGAAAGCCACCATAACCTTTCCCCTCAGGAATATTGGCGTTTTCTAATAATGGTAACGATCCCCCACCAGCACCAATAAAAATAAATTTTGGATAGATTCTTCTTTTCTGTCCTGTAGTCAAATCACGTACTTTTATTCGCCACGAACCATCTTTTCGTTGTTTTAGCTTTCTAACTTCATTATTAAAATGCATCGTAACTCCTTCTAATGTTTGAAGATAGTTAAACATATTTCGAGTTAATTCCCCAAAATTAACATCAGTTCCAATATTCATTTTAGTAGCTGCCATTGGTTCAGTAGCTTCTCTACCTTCCATTACCAAAGGCATCCATTCTTTCAGCACCGAAAATTCAGTACTAAAATTCATATCCTTAAATAAAGGATTGGATTGCAAAACTTCGAATCTTTTTTTAAGATATTCAACATTTTTTTCTCCCCAAACAAAGCTTAAATGTGGCACACTTTTAATAAATTTATGAGGAGAAACTACTTTATTTTGTTGCACCAAATAAGCCCAAAATTGTCTTGAAACCTCAAAAGATTCTGCAATACTAATGGCTTTTTTAGGACTTATACTTCCATCAGCCGCTTCGGGCGTATAATTCAATTCACAGAAAGCAGAGTGACCTGTACCGGCATTGTTCCAAGCATCAGAACTTTCGCAAGCAGCATTATCTAATCTTTCGTAAATTTCAATAGTAATATTAGGTTGTAGTTCTTTTAAAATAACACCTAGAGTGGCGCTCATAATTCCAGCACCTATAAGAATTACGTCTGGATTGGTTCGAATTGCAGTATCGGACATGGTTCAAAATTTTTAAGGTGCAAATATACTCCTTAAAATTGCAAAAAACAGCATAAAATTGTAACAAAATCAGGTCGAAACGTAAGAAATCAAACGCTTTTTTATTTCAACTTAAAACATCTTTCTAGATAAATAGTCTTGTAGCATAATGGTTGCCGAAATTTCGTCAATCAAACCTTTATCTTGACGCTTTTTTTTGCCCAAACCACTGTCTATCATTGACTGAAAAGCAATTTTTGAAGTAAACCTTTCATCCACTCGAATTACTTTCATATCCGGAAAATGATTGCTAAAATGAGTCACAAATCCTTTGATAATTGAGGCACTTTGTGAAGGTTGTCCATTCATTTGCTTTGGTTCGCCAATGAGTACCGCTTCTACTTTCTCTTTTTGGAAATAATCTCTTAAAAAATCAATAGCAGTTGCCGAAGGAATTGTTGTTAACCCAGAGGCAATGATTTGCAACTCATCCGTAACTGCAATTCCGGTACGTTTTTGTCCGTAATCTATAGCGAGTATTCTTGGCATTAATTTATCTCTTAATATGAAGAGTGTAAATTTACTTAAAATTCACCATAAACCGTTACTATATTAATGAATTAATTCAGTTAATTAACGACTATGTATCCTGAGTTTAGGCTTTTGACAATTGCACAAAAAAACTATCTTTGTCAAAAATTAATACAAACTACATAATGAATTCATTACAAACAACAATAGAACAAGCTTGGGAAAACAGAGCTTTATTACAAGAAACAGCTACAACCAATGCAATTAGAGAAGTTATCGAATTATTAGATGCTGGAAAATTGCGTGTTGCTGAACCAAAAGGCGATGGATGGCAAGTAAACGAATGGGTAAAGAAAGCCGTAGTAATGTACTTCCCTATCCAAAAAATGGAAACTTGGGAGGCAGGCATTTTTGAATACCACGACAAAATGGAATTAAAGAAAAACTATGCCGAAAAAGGGATACGTGTGGTTCCTGGAGCTTCTGCTCGTTATGGTTCATTCATTTCTAGTGGAGTAATTATGATGCCAAGTTATGTTAATATTGGTGCGTATGTAGATGAAGGAACTATGGTTGACACTTGGGCAACAGTAGGAAGTTGTGCTCAAATAGGTAAAGACGTTCACTTAAGTGGTGGTGTTGGAATTGGTGGTGTTTTAGAACCACTACAAGCGGCTCCAGTACTTATTGAAGATGGTGCGTTCATTGGTTCTCGTTGTATTGTAGTAGAAGGTGTTCATGTTGGGAAAGAAGCTGTTCTAGGAGCCAATGTTTGCTTAACTGCTTCTACAAAAATTATTGATGTAACTGGAGACGAACCAAAAGAAATGAAAGGTTTTGTACCTGCTCGTTCTGTAGTAATTCCAGGAAGCTATACTAAAAAATTTGCCGCTGGAGAATACCAAGTACCTTGCGCTTTAATCATTGGTACTCGCAAACCATCCACTGATTTGAAAACGTCTTTGAACAATGCGTTAAGAGAATACGACGTAGCTGTATAATCCAAATCAAATGGTTGATATCTCAATAGTCATTGTAAATTATAAAAGCTGGAACGATTTAAAAACATGTCTCCAATCTATTGTTTCAATCAATAGCCATCGATTTACTGTGGAAACAATTGTTGTAGATAATCAATCAAACGATGGAAAGATTGAGGATTTTAAACACCTCTTTCCTTCCATTTCTTTTATAGAAAATTCTGGAAATAATGGTTTTGCTAATGGATGTAACGTAGGTGCTTATCGTGCAAAAGGAAACTATTTATTTTTTCTAAATCCAGACACTGTAATATCTGAAAATGCTATTTATGAACTATGGCACACTGCCTCTATAACTCCTAGTTTAGGAATTGTTTGCTGCACCCAAATCAATCAATCTGGTAAACACTACAACGAAATTCGATTTTTTCCAAGTTTAGGAACTTTATTCGGACCATTAAGGGCATTGTTCAAAGTAATCAATAAACAATTAATTAAGGAGAACTACAACCCTGAAAAGCAAATAGTCTTTCCAGATTGGGCAACAGGAGCCGTAATCTTTATGAGTAAAACTTGGTTTGAAAAAGTAAGAGGTTGGACTGAAAACTATTGGTTGTATTTTGAAGATGTCGATTTATGTAAAAAAGTAACAAACCAAGGAGGTAAAATTGGATTGACACGAAATACTTCGATACTCCACAAACACGGAGGCGCTTCGAGAATTAATATAAAGACTAAAGCATTAACCAAAACCGAAGTGTTAATTTCTCAACATGTTTATTTCAACTTACATACTAAAGGTTTAGAAAAATTTTGTATCCAATTGCTATTAATCAGTTCGAACCTCGTTGAGAAAATACTATTGGCAATAGTAGGTACGGTATTCTTTTTTATACCAAAACTAAAAGTAAATTTGTTCATCCTAAAACACTTAATTCTTTATTATTATAATTGTATAATTCACACTACTTGGACTAGTCCTCGCGCTATGAATTATCTTAAAAAGTAAATTCTACAAATTAAAAACTATGGTACTACCAAAATACGATTATTTAATAGTAGGTTCAGGACTCTTTGGAGCTGTATTTGCACACGAGGCTCATAAAAAAGGTAAGAAATGTTTGGTTATTGACAAACGAAGCCACAAAGGAGGCAATGTATATTGTGAAAAAATTGAAGATATCAATATACATAAATACGGCGCTCATATATTTCATACTAACGATAAAGAAATTTGGGATTATGTCAACCAATTTGTTGAATTTAATAGATACACAAACTCTCCTGTAGCTTTCTATAAAAATGAAGTTTACAACTTACCTTTTAACATGAATACTTTTTACCAGCTCTGGGGAGTAAAAACACCTGAAGAGGCTAAGAATAAAATTGAAGAACAAGTTAAAGCATCTGGTATTACCAATCCTAAAAACCTTGAAGAACAAGCTATATCGCTTGTAGGCATGGATATTTATGAAAAATTAATTAAAGGATATACTGAAAAACAATGGGGTAGAAAAGCTACTGAACTACCTGCTTTTATCATTAAACGATTACCTGTTCGATTTACATATGACAACAATTATTTTAATGACAAATACCAAGGAATCCCGATTGGAGGTTATAATAAATTAATTGATGGATTATTAGAAGGAATTGAAATTAGACTAAATGTCGATTTTTTTACTCAACGTGAGGAGCTCACCCAATTGGCTGATAAAATTGTTTTTACAGGTAAAATTGATGAATATTACAATAATCAATTTGGTTGCTTAGAATATCGTAGCTTGAAATTTGAAACCAAAACTTTAGACCAATCCAATTTTCAAGGTAATGCTGTGGTAAATTATACTGAAAGTCAAGTTCCTTACACAAGAATCATTGAGCACAAACATTTTGAATTTGGGACACAAAAGAAAACCGTAATTACGTATGAATATCCTGACGAGTGGAGCCAAGGAAAAGAATCCTACTACCCTATCAATGATAATAAAAACAATGCTATTTACAATCAATACAAAAAATTGTCTGAAAAAGACGATTCCGTTATTTTTGGAGGACGATTAGCCGAATATAAATATTATGATATGCACCAAATAATCGCATCTGCCTTAAAAAAAAGTAATGATTTCTTATAAAATTCATTTATGAGTACTACAATCCTGATTTGCACACACAAAGCATTCAATTATATACCCGATAATTTTTTCTTACCCATACATGTTGGAAAAGAAATAAGTCCCTTAGATTTACCTTATCAGGCTGATAATGCCGGAAATAATATTAGTAAAAAAAATAAAAACTATTGCGAACTAACTGCATTATATTGGGCTTGGAAAAACTTAGAAGAAGTTGACACGATTGGGCTTTGCCACTACAGAAGGTTTTTTGATTTTTCAGAAACCCCATCCGCAAATACTATTATAGAAATTACAGAAGAGTATTTTTCAAATAATTTCCAAAATTATGTGTACAAAGAAACCCTTCTAGACGGGTATGATATTATTTTACCCAATCCATTAGTTAAAACACGATCACTATACAGTCATTACTCATTGTCACATTTACCGCAAGACTTTGATATTCTAACTAAAACAGTAGCAAATTTATATCCAGAGTATATAAAATCTTTCCAAAAAGTAATGTTTAAGAACAATTCTTTTTCACCTTTCAATATGTTTGTAGCCAAAAAAGAACTCATCGATGATTATACAGCTTGGTTATTTTCAATCTTAGAAGATGTCGAAAAGCAAATAAAAATTTCTACAAACCCTTACCAAGAAAGAGTATTAGGTTTCATGTCTGAAAGGTTACTTAATGTTTACGTACACCACAACCAATTAAAAATAAAATACCAACCAGTCCATTTTATATCTAATATAAACAAGTCAAAATCAACCTTTTTGAAGAAATTAGTAGCATATAATAACACTATGATTTTTTGGTTTCGTTCCAAACTAAGTTAATAGTTATACTAAAGATTAATCCTAAAATTCCCCCTAAATGAAAAAAATACTATTCATCCCAATTCTCTTAATTGTTTTTCATACCAATGCCCAAACATATCTGAAAGGAAATGTATTTACTACATTACTTACTATTCCTAACATAGGTATTGAGACTAGTCTTGGAAAAAAAGCTACATTTCAATTTGATATTACCGCTTCATTTTGGAAATCAGTTAAAGGTAATCCCAGACAATTTTATCTTTTTATCCCTGAATACCGATATCATTTTAGTCAAAAAGACAATGGTTTTTATATTGGTGCTCATATTGGAGCAACTATTTTTAATTTCCAAAAATGGAATTACCTTAACACTAATAAATACGAAGAAGGATTAGGATATGTAATGGGGATGACTATTGGCTATAAAGCGAAAATAAACGAGAAATTACACTTAGATTGTTTTTTAGGAGGCGGTTCTCATCAAGGTTTTTACAAAGGTTATTATATTGGCACTAATCAACGCTATGAACGAGCTGTAAACTACAACAAAAGTGGCGAATGGCTACCTTACAGAGGAGGCATAATGTTATCTTATAAATTAAACTAAAATGGATATCAATCAAGAAGTTTTTAATGCTTTTGAAATAATCAAAAACGGCGGAATTATTCTTTATCCAACGGATACCGTTTGGGGAATTGGTTGTGATGCTACCAATAAAGAAGCAGTACAAAAAATTTATGCTTTAAAACAACGGGAAGAATCAAAAAGTATGATTTGCCTAATGAATGGAGAAAAAATGATGTACAATGTGTTTAAAGATATCCCTGAGGTAGCTTGGCAAATTTTAGATTTATCCGAGAATCCAACTACTTTGATTCTTGACAATCCTAGAAATGTAGCTTCGAATTTAATTGCGCCAGATAAGACTTTAGGCATCCGAATTGTGAAAGAACCCTTCTGTTATAAATTAATGGAACGTATGAAAAAACCACTAGTTTCTACTTCTGCTAATCTATCGGGACAGCCTACTCCAAAATCATTTAAAGAAATTAGCCCCGAAATTATAAAAGGTGTGGACTATGTTGTAAATTTGGCACACGAAAAAATTGCCAATAAACCATCAACAATAATTAAGCTCACGAGCGATGCTCAGGTGAAAATTATTAGAAAGTAATTCGGTTTTACCGCAGATTCGCAGATTAAAATAAAATCAATGGAAGATTATTTACATAAAGATAAAACCTATCAAATTATTGGAATCCTATTTGAGGTTCATAAGAATCTAGGCAAAGGTTTTTCTGAAATTGTATATAAAGACGCCATAGAAAATGAACTAGCATTACTGGTGAATTTTAATTCAGTTTCATTAGAATATAAAAGAATAGTTAATTCAATTAAATATTAAATCTGCGAATCTGCGGTGGTAAAATACATGAACTACAAATCAGCCTTACAAAATCCAATTTTTGAAGTTATTACCAAAGCTTCAGAAGAACTTAACGTAGAAAGTTATGTTATTGGTGGTTTTGTTAGAGATTATCTTCTTGGAAGAGATTTCAAAAAAGATATCGATATTGTTGCCATAGGCAGCGGGATTGAGCTTGCTTTGAAAGTATCTGAATTACTTCCTAAAAAACCAAAAGTTCAGGTATTTAAAACCTATGGAACTGCAATGCTTCGTTTTGAAGATACTGAAATTGAATTTGTAGGTGCGCGAAAAGAATCTTACCATTTTGAAAGTAGGAATCCTGTTGTTGAAAACGGAACATTAGAAGACGATCAAAATCGTCGTGATTTTACAATCAATGCCTTGGCTTTGTCACTGAATTCGAAAACTTATGGCGATTTAGTTGATCCCTTTAATGGCGTATTGGACTTAGAAAACAAAACTATCAAAACACCTCTTGATCCAGATATTACATACTCTGATGATCCATTACGAATGATGCGAGCCATTCGTTTTGCAACCCAATTGGGTTTTGAAATCGAACATAATTCTTTGTCTTCTATCACCAAAAATGCAGAACGCATCACAATCATTTCTGGGGAACGAATCGTTGACGAACTGAATAAAATTCTCTCTACAGAAAAACCTTCTGTTGGATTTTTATTGCTTTATAAAACAGGACTTTTAGATATCATTTTACCGGAATTAACCGCTTTGAATCAAGTGGAAGAAATTGAAGGACATACACACAAAAACAACTTTTATCATACTTTAGAAGTAGTAGATAATATTTGTCCAAATTCCGATGATGTATGGTTGCGTTGGTCGGCTTTATCGCATGATATTGGCAAAGCACCCACCAAACGTTTCAACAAAAAACAAGGTTGGACATTTCATGGTCATGAGTTTTTAGGCGGAAAAATGGTCAAAAAAATCTTTGAACGCTTGCACATGCCTTTGAACCAAAAAATGAAATTTGTCCAAAAAATGGTTATGATGAGTTCTAGACCTATTGTTTTGGCAGAGGATATTGTAACCGATTCGGCAGTACGAAGATTAGTCTTTGATGCAGGTGAAGATGTCGATAATTTAATGACCCTTTGCGAAGCGGATATCACCACTAAAAACCCAGCTAAATTTAAAAAATACCACAATAATTTTGATATCGTTCGAAAGAAAATTATTGAAGTAGAAGCTCGAGATCACGTTCGGAATTTTCAACCTCCTATTTCTGGCGAGGAAATTATGGCGATTTTTGATTTGAAACCGTCTCGCGAAATTGGCGTCCTTAAAGAAGCAGTAAAAGAAGCTATTTTAGAAGGCGAAATTCCAAACGAATACCAAGCTGCTCATGATTTTGTATTGAAAAGAGCCGAAAAATTAGGATTGAAAAAAGTGAATTGAATATGAAAAAATATTTTCTCCCATCCGCTAAGACAGCTTTAGTTTTAGTTTATCTAGTAATCGTTGCTGGAGCATTAGTCCGAATGACTGGTTCAGGAATGGGATGTCCAGATTGGCCAAAATGCTTCGGATACTATATTCCTCCTACTGAGGAAAAGGAACTACTGTACACTATTGGCAAGGAATATTCAAAAGGACAAGTTATTATTAAAGACGAATCACTTTTGGTTGCCAAAGATGATTTTACAGCTACAACAAATTTTGAAAGTTCACATTGGGAAAAATACACCAAACACGATTATGCTATTTTTAACCCGTTTCATACATGGGTAGAATACCTTAACCGATTGGTCGGAGCTTTAGCAGGTATCGCTTGTATCATTGCGCTATTTCTATCATTCAGTTATTGGAAAGAAAACAAAAAACTAATATTCTATAGTTTATTCATCTGTTTTTTAATGGGTTTTCAAGCATGGTTAGGAAAAACTGTAGTGGACTCTGTTTTGAACCCCTATA
>JACCDH010794736.1_pt1 | contig 14757 bp, 15 predicted proteins | sample 7442481 | NCBI WGS metagenome assembly JACCDH01 (sample SAMN15323433, study PRJNA562643) | freshwater metagenome | isolation source: river surface water | place: USA:Blue River Watershed | collected 2017-08-15
AGAATTAGCACCCAAAATGGTATCTGGCGATCCTTTAAACTTTAAGGATACTAAAAAATATAAAGATAGATTAAAAGATGCACAAGCTAAAACAGGTTTAGGTGATGCTTTAAGTGTGGCGCACGGGAAACTAAATGATTTAGGAGTGGTGATTGCTTGTATGAATTTTAATTTTATTGGCGGATCAATGGGATCTGTTGTAGGAGAAAAAATTGCTATAGGTATTGATTATGCTATACAACATAAATTACCTTTTGTATTGATTTCTAAATCGGGTGGAGCTAGAATGATGGAAGCAGCATATTCACTTATGCAAATGGCAAAAACTTCTGCGAAATTAACTCAGTTGGCAGATGCTGGTTTACCGTATATAAGTTTATTAACCGATCCTACAACGGGAGGAGTTACGGCATCGTACGCGATGTTAGGCGATATTAATATTGCCGAACCAGGTGCTTTAATTGGTTTTGCAGGACCTCGAGTAGTGAAAGAAACGATTAAAAAAGATTTGCCAGAGGGATTCCAAACGAGTGAATTTGTTTTGGAACATGGATTTTTAGATTTTATAGTTGAACGAAAAAATTTAAAAACCAAAATCGAATTGATGATAAAACATTTTATGTACTAAACCAAAAAAAAGCATATCTTAGGATGTGCTTTTTTTTTAATCTTTTATATGATAAGAATTATATTATTTTTATTTTTTATACAAACCACGAGTTTTGCTCAGGATACCTTGAAACTTTTAAATGGTAAAAGTATATTGGTAAATTTTGTTTCCAAGGATAACGACAGACTGTACTATAAAAAAATCAAACTTAAAAATGGGGAGATGGTGGCTAGAAGAAAAACTTTTAAAAATTTAGAAAATGTTTTTCAGTTGGCTAAATTGGATGGAACAGTTATGCAAGTGTATGAGCAAGATAGTACAATTGATAATTTTTTAAGTATTGAGGATATGAAAATTTACTTAAAAGGAATTAATTATGCCCGATTATATTATAAAGCACCTAAAAATTTTACTACTGGATATGCGATAGGATTAGGATCGGGATATTTTGGTTTAATGTGGGGTTTTTTACCCGTTGCAGTATATGGAACGGTTGCCAATAAATTACCAGCTAATTTAAAAGAAATTGAAAAAGGTGATAATGAATTGTTTAAAAATGAGGTTTTTATTGCAGGTTTTACCGATCAGGCAAAAATTAAACAAAGAAACAAAGCGTTTTTGGGTGGTACTTTAGGATTAATTACTTCCTTAATTACCTATCAGTATTTATACAACAACGGAATTTTATAAACATGCAATTTAAAGTAGGGGATAAGGTAACTTTTAAAGATGAAAATATTGAAGGTTTTGATACTAAAATCATTAACAATACAACAGTAGAAGTAACGGATGCAGACGGATTTGGAATTCCGGCTTTAACACATCAAATTATTAAAATTGGAATTGAACCCACAGTGCAATCGTCTGAGGTTAAGGAAATAAAATCCATACAAACACATAAAGCCTCTAGTTTTCATCAGGCTATTTATTTAATTGCTACCCCAAATAACCAAAATTGGGATATGTTTGTTTTAAATAATTTGAATTGTAAAATGTGGATTCAATTGTACCTTCGTAAAAAAGGGGATTGGGTTTTGCAATCGTCCGAAACCATTGGGACACATTCTTTTGCGCCTGTTTTTAATTTAAAAGCAAACGAAATATCCGATTGTAAAGAAGTAGCTTTGGTGGTGTTGCCTATGCAGTTAGCCCAAAAGGAGTTACCTGTTGCACAACAATATTTGGTGAAAATAGCACCTAAAAAGTTTATGGATAAAAATGAATTGCAAAAAATTGATTTTTTAAATAAAGAGGGTTTAGCATTTGTTTTCCAAAAATTTACTGCTTTAAGTTTTACAGCAGATGATGTGCAAGAATTGGAAATAAATATCAAAAATAAACCTATTGTTGCCAAAAATGTTTTTAATACAGATGAGGATGATTTGGAGGATGTAAAAGATTTACATATTGAAAAATTACATCCTCAACCCGAAACTTTAAATCCTTTTGAAATTTTAGATTTTCAAATTAAGGCTGCGGATAGATTTATTACTCAGGCTAAAAGGTTGAACAGAAAAAAAGTGATTTTGATTCACGGTAAAGGAAAAGGGGTGTTGAAAAATAAAATTAAAGAGCTAATACAGCAACATAAATTAACTTCCGAATATTCTGATTTCAATTCTGGGGAAACAATAATTAAGCTATAGATTATTGTTTAGTAATTTTACCTTTTCCAAGATGTTCGGCAATATTGATAGTATTAGGGTTGTTGTGAATAATGATATTTCCCAAACCATATTGCTCAATGGTTAAATCTTTACCTTGTATTTGCGCATCGCCAGTTGAATGGTTGTTGATATGAATAAAATTTGTCTCTAAATTTTTGGCATTAATTACTCCAGTTCCAAGCGAATAAATATACATGTAATTGGTTTTCCCTTTTAAATTTACATTCATTGCACTACTTTCTAGTTTTATAAAAGTTTCATTATTATCTAATTCTAAACTGATTGTACCAGAAGATACAAAAGTTTCTATATTTAAATTTTGACTTATTTTTTCGGTATTGATAAAGCTGGATTGATTGTGTAAAATTACTTTAGGTAAAGTTTTTTGATATAAAGTTACATGAATAATATCTTTACTGTTGTTTCTTAAAATTTTACAACCTGCTATGTTTTTTAGAGTGAATAAATGATTTTGAACACTGTGCTGCAAGCTATTATGTAATGTTGAAGGATATTGAATAACTACTTTATTTTCGCTGGATTCTTTGTAGGAAAATACCATTTGGTTAAACAATTCTACAACTGCTATCGAGTCGGTTGGAATATCTAAAATACTTGTTTCTTGTTCCGAATAGTTAAAACAATCGCTATTTTTGGAACAACTCCAAATAAATAAAGTAATTAGTATTAAAAGGTTGTTTATTTTTACCATCTTTTTCCAAATCCAAATTCAAAATTATCTGCTTCGGCACTATGTGCATAAATGTAAGCATTTAAATACCAATTTTTGAAATAGTATTTTAAGCCACCTCTATTGGTGAAATTCCCACCTCTATTCGCAAAAGTTAAATCTCTGCCAAAGGTATCGTAAATAGCATGTACGTAATAACCTAAACCAAATACAATCCCTAAATTTCCATATACTTTTTCGTAGGATACAAACGGACTGATTAACCATTTGTCGGTTGGTTTTATTTCAAATTCGTAATCTTTTAAATAAGGTATTGAGGTGTCGTAAAAAAAATCCATTTGCATATTTAAAAATCTGTTTTTCTTTAAATTAAATTGAATTCCTGGTGCAAAATTAAATTTGTAAAAAGTTGTTGGGTCGCCCCAAAATATTTTCTTTTGTCCGTAAGTAAATTGAGTGTAAAATTGATATTTTACAGTATCCACAGCACTTGGGTCGAATTCTCTTTTGGGAAGATTTTCTAAAAATTTATAATGAAAAGCCAACGAAACATAAGGGATGTTTAAGCCTAAATTTGGTCGGCGTAAAGCACCATTGCTATTGTGTTGTGCGCCGTAACCAAGTATTATACTCGATTTTTTAGATAAATCAAAAGCAAAATCCATTACAAAATCGGTTTGATTGTTCCAGTTTCCACCAATTACTAAGTTTCTAAAATTTGTTTCACGATCAAAACCATTTTGAATGAAAGCAACACCAGTTCCTAATTTTGTTTGAACCGAGAAAAAATTATATTTAAAAACAGTAAATTTTGCATAATGAATAACTGCAAATATGTTTCCTAGTAAATTAGGATTGTTGTAATTAGAATAGGAAAAGTAAAATCCAAAAATAGGTTTAGGTAAATTTTTATTGGCATGTTTACTTCCCCATAATTTATTTTCTACATGAATTTCGTGTATATCGAAAATACCATTTTGTAATTCCCTTACCACAGGAGAGTGTGGAATTATAAAGCCAGTTTTTACTTTATACGTTACATCAGCTTTAAATTTAGGATGAATTTGTGCAAAAGATAAATTGGTTAAAAATATACAAAAACTATAGATGAAAACAAGGATATAGTTTTTTAATTTTTGCATTTTAATGAGTTAAATAATTTTGAGAACGCTAAATTTACCATATTTTTATCAATTATTTTACTGTTGAAATTTGATTTTAATAAAATAGTTTACGAATTGGTATAAATTATATAATTGACAAAAGCCATTTAACAACTATTTTAAAAAATAAAGGAAGATATGAATCAATTTTCCTATTTTGGTACAAATTATTTTATATATGCTTTTCGAATACCAAAACGACGTATCACTTCGCCCATTTAACACCTTTGGAATGGATGTAAATTGCACAGAATTGTGTGAAATTACCAACGAAGATATTGCAAGAAAAATTATTTTAAGTTCGAAATTTAAAAACAAATCTTTTGTGATTTTAGGTGGAGGAAGTAATGTTTTGTTTACTGATAATTTTGAAGGTTTAGTTTTATTAAATAAAATCGAAGGCTTATATATTTTATTCGAAAACGATAAAGAAGTTGTGGTTGAAGTTGGTGCAGGTGTGGGTTGGCATGATTTTGTTTTGTATTGTATTGCACAAAATTGGGGTGGTGTAGAAAATTTATCTTTAATCCCCGGAAGCGTTGGTGCTAGTCCGATGCAAAATATTGGCGCTTATGGTGTAGAAGTAAAAGACGTATTTTACGAATTACAAGCTTTACACCTAGAAACTGGTGAGATTCATTATTTTAAAAACGAAGATTGCAAATTTGGCTACAGAGAAAGTGTTTTTAAAAACGAACTAAAAGATAAGTATTTAATCACTCGTGTTACGTTTAAATTAACTAAAAATAATCATGTGTTAAACACTTCTTACGGAGCTATTGAGGACGAATTAAACAATATGGGAGTGGAAGTTTCTACGATAAAAGATGTAAGTAATGCGGTTATAAAAATCAGACAATCCAAACTCCCTAATCCTGCCGAAATTGGTAATGCGGGTAGTTTTTTTAAAAATCCAGTTATAGGTACCGAACATTTAAATCATTTGATATCTTTGTATCCAAATATAGTTTATTATCCTGTAAATGAGGAAGAAGTGAAGGTTGCGGCAGGTTGGCTAATTGATAGTTTGGGTTGGAAAGGAAAAACATTTGGAAATTATGGTGTACATAAAAATCAAGCTTTGGTTTTGGTAAATTATGGCGGTGCAAAAGGTAAAGATATTTTAAATTTATCGGAGCAAATTATTCAGGAAGTAATGGGGAAATATAATATTAGGTTAGAACGCGAAGTAAATATTTATTAAAATGAGCAATCCAATAGTTAGTTTACAAAATGTAAGTGCATTTCATAAAAAAAATCCTGTTTTAAAAGGGGTAAACTTTTTGGTGAATAAAGGTGATTTTGTGTATATCATAGGTAAAACAGGAAGTGGGAAAAGTTCCGTTTTAAAACTTTTATATAAAGAATTAGAAGCTGCTGAGGGAGAGGTGAATGTTTTAGATTTTGATTTAAAAAAAATAAAATCTAGTAAAGTTCCTTTTTTAAGAAGAAAATTAGGAATCGTTTTTCAGGATTTTCAGCTTTTACCCGATAGAAATATCGAGAATAATTTACTTTTTGTGATGCATTCAACCAATTGGGGTGACAAAAAAATGATGAAAGAGCAAGCCAATAAATTATTAAAACAGGTTGGCTTAGAGGGAGTGAATCAAAAATATCCACATCAATTAAGTGGTGGCGAGCAGCAAAGAGTTGTGATTGCTAGAGCTTTAGTGAATGCGCCCGAAATTATTTTAGCCGATGAACCCACTGGAAATTTGGATCCGCAAACTACCAAGGAAATTATGGAATTGTTAAAACAAATTTCTTTAGGGGGTACTACGGTAATAATGGCAACGCACGATACAGGTATCATTTTAGATTTTCCGGGTAGAATTTTTAAATGCGAATCGGGTATTTTACAAGAAGTTTTTTTAAAATCCTAACATAGTTTAATGATAGCTTAACATTATTGACTTATTTTTGAGAAAAATTTAAGTAGTGAATTTAGTTGTTGATGCAGGCAATACTTTTGTTAAAGTTGGAATTTTTGATTCTTACGAATTAATTCGCTTATTTAAATGGGATTACCAAACGGATTTTCAATCTCAATTAAAAGAAATTAATCAAAATTATAGTATCAAAAATGCTGTAATTTCAACTGTTGTACAAGCTACTGTTTTAGATGTTTTTCAGTTATTTTACCCAAATGTTTTAATCGTTAACGCATCATCAATTTTCCCTTTTAGTATTCAATATAATACTTCGCAAACTTTAGGCGTTGATAGGTTAATAGGTTTAACTTCGGCTTATTATCTAGCAGAAGGCAAACCTTTTTTAGTATTGGATTTAGGAACGTGTATAACGTACGATTTTGTAAACCAACACAACACTTTTATTGGTGGTGGTATTTCCCCAGGATTACTAATGCGTTTAAAAGCTATGCACCAATTTACTTCTAAATTACCTTTGGTGGATTATTTTAGCGAACAACCAAATTTAATTGGAAATTCCACTACAAGTTGTATGCAAAGTGGAGCTTGGTATGGTGTATTGGGGGAAATAAATTATATTATTGCTCGTTATCAGGAAAATAATCCCGATTTACAAGTTTTTTTAACAGGAGGAGATGCATTTCTTTTTGTAGATGTTATTAAAAGTAAGATATTTGCACGACCTAATCTACTTTTAGAAGGTTTAAATCGTTTAATTCAACTTAATGCAAAATAAATTTTATATATCCATAGCGCTTTTCTTTATTTCTTTAAAGATTTATCCACAAGTAAAATCGCCTGTATCAGAGTTTGGTTTAGGGAATCTAAATAATTTAGGTGTTAGTTCCAATTTTATGATGGGTGGTATTACCAGTGCTTATGTATCGTCCAAATATATCAATCCTTTAAATCCTGCAAGTTTAAGTAGGTTAAGATATACCACTGCCGAAACTGGTATCCATATTTCTCAAAACAATTATGCTCAAAACAATACAAATTCTGTGTATAACAATTTTACTACTTCTTCGGCAATAATTGGTTTTCCATTAGGTCGTGGTTTAGGTTTTGCAGCAGGTATTTTACCTTTTTCTACTAAAAACTATGCTTACGAAAACACCAGTTCTGTTGATGGAGATTTAATGGTAAATAAAAAATCCGAAGGAAAAGGAAATGTCTCAGATTTATTCTTAGGTTTTGGAGCAAAATATAAGTTTTTATCCATTGGAGCTAGAGGCTCGTTTTTATTTGGGAATATTCAAAATATTTCTAAAGCCGAGTATAGTTCTATCAATTTTGTGAATGTTAGACAAATAGACAACAATATTATTAGGGGCTTTAACCTAGATTTAGGAACTCAAATAGAGTTAAAAGTAAATGAGGAAAAAAGATGGATTATTGGAGGGAATGCTAGGGTATTTGATCATTTTTTTAATACAAATTATCAAACTTTAAATGATTATTTAATTGCTACCCAATTTGTAGATGGAGAATTGGTTAGGGTAGAACAACATAACAATGCTGTAACTTTGTTTGATAATTTTGAATCCCGAAAAGCGCAACAAGTTTTATTGCCTTCTAAATACGATTTTGGAATCAGTTATAGCAAGGAAAATAGTTATTTGTTTGGCGTACAATATAATCACGAAAACTGGACGGATTTTGCAATGAATAACTCTAGAAACTATTTAAGTTTAGCTCAAAAAATTTCTTTTGGTGGAGAGTGGTTACCTAATATTAATGCTGGTGGTTATGGAAGTTTTTGGAGAAAAATGAATTATCGTATGGGGCTTTATGCTGGACAAGCGCCATATATAATCGAAAATAATCAAATCATAGAGTATGGCATCAATTTTGGTTTAAGTGCTCCGTTGAAACGAATGAAGTACGAAACAGAATTGTTTGGATCGTATTTAAATTTTGGAGTGGGTTATGGGTACAGAGGTGCCAATAGTGTAATTGCCGAAAATATTTTTCATTTTAACTTATCAGTTGTGTTAAACGATAAATGGTTTATTCAACGAAAGTTTAATTAATTTTTAAATCTATATATTATGCGTTTATTTAGTTTAAGTTTAGTAGTATTATTTTTTTCGTTTTTAAATTCAAAAGCCCAAGATGGTTTTTACGGAGAAAATCCCGAATTGTGTAAGGAAAAGATTTCTATCATGTCCACTTATTACAAACAAAAAGCTTATTTGGATGCTTTACCATCGGTTAGAAAAGTTTTAGAAATTTGTCCGCAAGCCTCTAAAAACGTTTATATCATTGGCGAAAAAATTTATCGTGAATTATTAAAAACGGAAACAAATGAAGCTAAAAAACAAAGTTATGTGGATACTTTGGAATTGTTGTTATCCAACAGATTAAAATATTTCGCGGATACTCCTGAGGAAAAAGCTAAAGTTACAACTTCATTGGGTTCGTTAATTGGGCATTACATGATTAAGGATAGATATGAAGAAGCGTATAAAATGTTGAAAGAAGTTTTAAATACTTATCCAACAGAATTTACAACGTACGAATTGCAAATTTTTATGTACAATGCAAAAATTATGTTGCAAACCAAAAAGATAAATTGTGATGAAATGTTGGAGAATTATTTTATTATTAGTGATTTAGTAGCAAATCAGGATGAAAAAAACAAACCAAAATTTGAAGCAGCTTTAGAAAAAATTACAGATTATTCCGAAAGATGTTTGGATTGTGAAATTTTAGATTCGGTTTATGTTGCTAATTTCTCAGCTAAAAAATCCGATTTAACTTGGGTGGATAAAGGTATTAAGGTGTTAAATTCAAAAAAATGTACACAAGGTAAAGCATTGGTAATGTTGATGGAAGAAAGATTTAACAGCAAACCAGATGCAGAAACAGCTTCATCTTTGGGTAAATTTTATGTTGCATCTAATAAATCAAAAGCAGAAATGTTTTTAAATAAAGCAATTGAACTAGAGAAAGATTCCAATAAATTAGCAGGGAATTATATTGATAAAGCAAAGTTTAATTTAAGTAACAATCAGTTTCAGGATGCAAAAAGAAATGCTGAAAAAGCGAATGCAATTTTAAATGGTGATGCGCAAGCTTTATTGATTATTGGAGATGCAATTGCTTACAGTGCTTCATCTTGTAAAGATTTAAAATTTGGTGGAAAAGAAATATATTGGGTAGCGGTAGATTATTATCAAAGAGCTTTAAATGCTGCTGGTGATAACGAAAAAGTAAAAGCAACAGCACAAAAACAATTGAATAAATTTTCGGGGTATTTTCCAGAGCAAAAAGATTTGTTTTTACAAAGTTTAAATGATGGTGATAGTTACCAAGTTGGATGTTGGATTGGACAAAGTACAAGAGTTAGATCTAAAAAATAATGAAATCATCTATTGTAGCTAAAATTTTAATACAAAGCACATGTAGTTTACTACTTGTGCTTTTTTCGTTTGCTTGCAACAACGATTTAAAAAATAACGAACGTATTGTTTTGGAAGATAATTTTCCCGAATCGATATATTATAATTTTAAAATCAATTATTCGGATTCTGGGTATCCTACTTCCCAAATTACAGGAGATACTTTAAAACAATTTGAAGTAAAAGATTTTAATCCGGCTCATGATTTAATGTTAGGTAATGTGCACTTAATTATCTATCGCGAAGATGGTAGTATTAAGAGTCAAATGAAAGCAGATAAAGCTATAAGATATAGAGAAGAAGGTGATTTACATGCTTTTAACAATATTGAAATTTTTAATGAAATTGGCGAAAAACTAAATACCGAACAAGTTATTTGGTACGAAAAAACAGGAAAAATAAAATCGCCAGTGCCGGTGAAAATCACCAAAAAAGATCAAATTTTATATGGCGATAGTATGATATCGGACCAATATTTTTTAAATTATACATTATCTAATCCAAGAGGAGAATTTATTATCAATGGACAGGAATAAACTCGTTAAAATTTTAATTTATTTTTGGTTGTTAGCAGCCTTGTTTTTTTTAACCACCTTTGTGGTTAAGCTATATCAGGAAGGTTGGAATCCTGCTTATAAAATGTTATTAATGTGTGTTTTATCAGTTTTTTTTGGATTAAATAGATATAAACAGTATAAAAATTCGTTGAATAAGTAATGGTTACTTTTTGGATTATTATTTTAATGGTGGTTCTTTCAGCAATTTTTTCGGGATTGGAAATTGCGTATATCACATCGGATAAGATGTTGATTGAAATGAATAGTAATAAACCTGAGGATAAGGTAAATAAAATATTATCCATTTTCGTAAAAAACCCTTCTCGTTTTATCGCTACCTTGTTGATTGGTAATAATTTAGCTTTGGTAATTTATGGTATTTATATGGATAAGGCACTAACTCCAATTTTAGGAGGAATGATTTCCAATAGTGTTTTAATGCTCATTTTTCAAACCATTATTTCCACTATTTTAATTCTAGTTTTCGCCGAATTTTTACCTAAAACCTTATTTAGGATTTTAAAAAATAAAGTTTTAGCCATTTTTGCTTTTCCTATGTTTGGATTTTATTGGATTAGTAAGTGGGTAGTTAATTTTTTTGTATATATATCTAAGTTTTTACTTAAAAAGTTTTTTAAAATTGAAATTGAAGAAGATAAACCAATTTTTAGTAGGGTGGAGTTAGAGGAATATTTGGAAACCCGAACAGATATGACTAGTTTGCAACAGGTTGATAATGAAGTGGTTTTATATAAAAACGCCCTTGATTTTTCATCGGTTAAGGTTAAGGAATGTATGGTTCCTCGAAACGAAATTGAGGCTGTAAGTATGGATACTTCTATCGAAAAAATTAAGGAAATTTTTATAGATACGGGTTATTCTAAAATTATTATTTACAAGGATTCTATTGATGAAATAGTAGGTTTTGTGCATATTTACGAGTTGTTTAAAAATCCAAATTCGATTAAAGATGTTTTGTTGCCTGTTGGTTATATTCCCCAAACTTTAAGTGCGCAAAATGCTATGAATAATTTTATAAAACAGCGTAAAAGTGTTTTTATAGTGGTGGATGAGTTTGGAGGTACAGCAGGAATGTTAACTATTGAAGATTTAATGGAAGAGATTTTTGGGGAAATTGAGGACGAGCATGATGTACAGGAGCATATTGAGGAAAAAATGGATGAGAGTACTTTTGTTTTTTCGGGTAGATTAGAAATTGATTATATTAACGAAAAATATAGTTTAAATATACAAACTAGTGATGCTTACGAAACTTTAGCTGGTTTTATTTTTAATCAAATTGGTAAAATTCCTTCCGAAAATGAGGAGTTGAAAAGTGAAGAATATTCTTTTGTCGTAGAAAAAGTTAGTGATACCAAAATCGAGTTGGTTAAAGTTATAAAAAACGAAATTCTTTAATTTTATGAGTCTTAAAATTATTGGAGTAATGTCTGGTACTTCTTGTGATGGATTAGATTTATGTTTGGTGTCATTTGATTGTAAAGAACAAAAATACGATTATAAAATTCATAAAGCAGTAATGGTGGATTATCCTCTAGATTTTCAAAAAAAATTAAAAGAGGCTATTCATTTGTCTGGTTTGGATTTAGTGAAATTAAGTGTAGAGTGGACTAATTTTTTGGTAGATGCAATTCAAAATAATTTTGATAGAAACGAATACGATTTAATTTCCTCACACGGACATACTATTTTTCATCAACCGCATCTAGGTTTTACGTATCAAATTGGAATTATTGATATAATTGCTGCTCAATTATCTTGTGATGTTGTGGGAGATTTTAGGCCGATGGATGTTGCTTTAGGCGGACAAGGAGCACCATTGGTTCCTATTGGTGATGAAAAATTATTTTACAATTATGATTATTGTTTAAATTTAGGAGGTATAGCAAATATATCTTATCGCCATGAAGGTAAACGTTTGGCATTGGATGTTTCTCCTTTTAATTTGGTAATAAATCATCTGGTATATAAGGTTGGTTGGGTAATGGATAAAGATGGGGAGGAGGCTAGCAAGGGTAAAGTTAATGAGGATTTATTACAACAGTTAGATGCAGTTCCATTTTACACTATCAAAGGCGTAAAATCCTTAGGTAAGGAATATGTGGACGAATATTTTTCGTTTATACATTCGTTTCCAATTTCTTTAGCAGATAAGTTATGTACATTTAATCATCATATTGCTTATCAAATAAATCAATTGATCGCTCCAAATGCTCAAAAAGTTTTAATTACAGGTGGCGGTGCTTATAATAAACATTTTATACATTGTTTAAAAACAATCAATTCAAATATCGATTGGTTTGTACCAAATAATGAAACTGTTGATTTTAAAGAGGCGCTTATTTTTGCGTTTTTGGGTTATTTAAGAGTAAACTACCAAACCAATATTTACAATAGCTATACTGGTGCACAAAAAAGTTGTATAGCCGGACATTTGGTTATAGGACAATAACTAATCCTTTTTAATGTGAATATCCATTTGTGGATAAGGAATGCTAATACCTTGTTCCGAAAATGATTTGTAAACTTCCTCATTTAATCTAAAATAAATATCCCAATAGTCTGGTGTGTTACACCAAGCCCTAACTACAATATTTACAGCACTATCACCTAAAGATTGTAAGGCGATAAAAATTTCAGGATCTCGTAAAACTTTTTCATTTTTAGCTAATAGATCAAAAATAATTTCTTTTGCTTTATCAAATGAGTCTCCATAGGAAATTCCAAAAGTCCAATCCACCCTTCTTCTATCTTCAATAGAGTAGTTGGTTAGGTTTCCAGTAGCTAAAGCACCATTAGGAATTATAATTCGTTTGTTATCAAAAGTATTTAAAGTAGTATTAAAAATTTGAATTTCCTTTACATTTCCTAAATAACCTTGGGCTTCAATTACATCTCCAACTCTAAATGGTTTTAAGATTAAAATAATTACACCACCTGCAAAATTGGATAAAGTTCCCGATAAGGCCATACCTATAGCAAAACCAGCCGCACCTAAAATAGCTATAAAACTTGTCATTTCTACACCTAACGTAGATAAAACAGTAATAATTAATAAAACTTTAAGGATAATATCGATAAAACTGCGTAAAAAACCTTTAAGTGAATTATCAAAATTTCTTCTTTCAAAAATTAAATTTATGGCATAAAGTAGTTTTTTAATCAGCCATAAACCAACAATTAAAATACCTAATGCGATAAGTAATTTCACACCGTATTTAATAATAAATTGCTCTCCTAAAACAATATATTGGTCTATGTTTTTAACTTTTAAAATTTCTTCCATAAGCTAATTTTGCAGAATTTATTTCTTGAATATTAAAGCAACTGCATGGGCATTTACACCATCTTCTGTACCTACGTAACCTAATTTTTCGGTAGTGGTAGCCTTAATGGAAAGTAAATCATAATCTATTTCCATAACCTCTGCTAAAACTTTTTGCATTGTGGGTATTACAGGTTTAATTTTTGGTTTTTGTAAACTCACCGTAGCATCAATATTCCCTATTTCATAACCTTTTTCTCGAATTAAAACCATAACTCGTTGAAGTAAAATTTTACTATCAATTCCTTTAAATTCCATGGAAGTATCAGGGAAATGAACTCCAATATCGCCTAATGCAGCAGCGCCTAATAATGCGTCGCAAATGGCATGTATTAAAACGTCTGCATCCGAGTGTCCAACTGCTCCTTTGTAATGTTCCACTTTAATTCCTCCTAACCAAAAATCATGTCCTTCTGCTAATTGATGAACATCAAATCCAAAACCTACTCTAAATGGGTGCATATTGTTAATTTTTATCGTTTGATTTTTTTAATTGATCTAAATCTAATTTTAGTGTAAAACGCACAGTATTTTCTAATGGATTTCTTTGGTCTAGAGAAACTAAATATGAAAAATCAATATACAACATTTCATACTTTATACCAGCACCTACAGTTAAATATTTTCGGTTTCCTTTATTTGGATTTTCATAAAAATAACCAGCACGCATTGCAAATTGTTTATCGTACCAATATTCTGCTCCTAAGGAAAAAGTGTATTCGCTAAATTCTTCTCTAAATCCTCCTGGTGCATCATAAAAAGATTGTATCATACCCACCGGAACGGAAACGTTAGGATTTTTACCGGCTAAAATTGCTGGTTCTCCATCATCACCAATTACTACATTGTTATTGTCATCTCTTAATAAAACGGGCGATGTAGGTACCAATAATTTATTTACATCTGCATACAATCCAAATGTGTTAAATTCGTCTAATTCCATTACCAATCCTGTTCCTAAACGCATATTAATCGGAATAAAATCTCTTCTTGCAGCTTCGGAATAGGAAACTTTATTTCCAATATTGGATATGTTAAAGCCAAAATTTAATTTACTATTGTAATTAGATACTTTAATATCTGTAGTATAAAATCCGCTTAAATCTGCAGCTACAGCTCTTGCGGCTTTTGTATCGCTTAAAGTAGAAACACCTTGCGTTAAGTTTGAATGAACATATCGTAATTTAAAACCGCCCGAAAATTTTTCGGATAATTTGTACGCAATACCTGCATCTGCTGCAGTTTCATTAGGTTTAATTACCTGAAATGTATTTCCGCCTTCATCTGTTAAGTTAATTTCACCTAATGTAAAATATCTTATCGATCCACTTACTACCATTTGTTCGTTAATACGTTTGTACCCACTTAAATAACTCATGTTAATA
>JACCDH011486128.1_pt1 | contig 14751 bp, 13 predicted proteins | sample 7442481 | NCBI WGS metagenome assembly JACCDH01 (sample SAMN15323433, study PRJNA562643) | freshwater metagenome | isolation source: river surface water | place: USA:Blue River Watershed | collected 2017-08-15
CCACTCGGCATATCGTATCATTTTACTAAATTTCAAATAGATAAATACTTTCCTATTCCAAATGAAATTTGAGAAAGGACCAGGTAGATTACTCCACCCAGTCTCTCATTTACTAACCACTAAAGACATTGTTCCAACTAAATACTTTCGTAGCGATTAGTTGTTGTTTGACCTACTATTGGTATTTTGAAACAATGTTCTTCTGTGTTTCCATCTTAAGCCATTTCTAAAGTTTCAATACGGCGTGAACCAACAAGCTCTGTAGAGCCTTCTGGTTGATAAGAATAACTATGCTGTAGCTTTATTATCTCCCCAGTTTTAGGGTTTGTAAAATCATAGGCATCTACTTGCACCCTCACAACATCACCCTTCATTTGAGTTCCTACAAGCCCTTTAGCAACAGATTCATTGAAAGTACAGGGTATAGTTGTCTTTCTAACTGTAGCGTAAAATTTTCCTGTTTCCTGACTTTGAATTAGCTCTAAAGATCCAGAGAGTTCCAAGACTTGGAATGTTGTTCCATCTTTTCTTGTTCTACTTGTGTGGTTCGTTACCGTTACCATTTTTTTAATTTTTTAATTGTGGTTAAATGAAAAAGCACTTAGTGATATCCGAGCCTAGGAGGATACCACATCGTGCCCAGATGTGGGTGGGGTAGAAGAATGGAGTCAGCTACTTACTTGTACATACAGAAAATAATCAGATTAATTAGAGCATGGGGGGCTGCTAATTAAAATAGTTAGAGGGAGGGGTAGGGTGAAAAAACGCTATTTTGTTAGAAAAAAATTAGGTTAATGCTATATATATAGATATTGGTAGTCAAAATGATTTTTTGTAATATAAGTAGGGTTTATGGAGCATTTAATGTTACAACCTTCCACTAACTAACACATTAAATTTTACTAATTCTATACGGGAAAGTAATATAATAAACAACGGAAAGTATATAAAAAAAGTATATATTCGAATAAATTAATCTTTCAACTATATGAATAATAGAAATGTGATTTCAGCAATATTTTCTTTATTATCAATTATATTTATTTCATGTAATTTTTCCCTTGAAGGGAAAATGGAAGCGGTAATCAAAAAGTTAGATCCAGATGTAAGTATTTCTGACATTAGTTATGAAAAGACGTCAATAAAATTTTATTGGTGGGAGAAACGACATTATTACTCTTTGGATAAACTAGAATCAATTCGTGGAATTAGAGATGTGACTCAAATGGCTAATAATGTTGTAGATGGAAGTAGTTCAGAAAGCATTAATAAGTTAATTGATGGATATATTAAATCCGGCAAAAGGGATGATAGTTTAGTGGATATTTTGGATAGGCGATATACATGTGAAAAATGTCCTGATACTGAAGTATACAAAATTTATTACAAAAGAGCAGGTAAGCCGGACTCAATTTATCTAAATATTGATTTGACTCCGATAAAAGGAACAATCAAATAAATATTTTAAAAATTGGCTAAAATGTTTTTGATACAAATTACAGAATCTTCTAATTCTTTGTCTGTAAATTTTAAATTTTGTGTATTTTCTGGGTGGTGTATTAAATGACGTATGTATGTTTGTAGGCTAACTTTACTTGGAGAACAAATTGAACCATCATTATTTTGTTTTATATATTCTTTCTCGACGTAACCTTTTTTTAACTGCTCTTTTAGAAACTGATCTAGACTTTTAGTATCTCCCTCTATCTCAGAGAGAAGTTTGCCATAAAGTGCATTATGGTAATCAGTACTAATAATATTGAAAACTAAATAGTTCACTTCCGAGTAGTAACTTTGCTTTATATTAAATTGTTGTATACTTGTATTATCCCCTTCTTTTGTAACATGAAAATAATTTGATAAGTTATTCTTTGATATTAAATAATTAGAATGTGTGGCAAAAAATATATAATTATTCATTTCTAATTTAGAAATCTCCCATAACTCATTGAGTAAATCACCTTGTGCCATTGGATGAAGATGTGTTTCTGGTTCATCAATTAGTAGTATTGAATTCACAAGATTATCTTTTCTGCTTTCCGCAGATATTGTTAATAGGAATGAAATAAATTGTTTAAACCCGTCACTTCTTTGATCAACTGTTTTTGATTTGCTAAGGCTATCAAGATCTTTAATTAGAAAATTTAAATTATTCTCATTGATTTTTAATTTTATTTCTATTAATTCATTTTTCCATGTTCCCTTGACATGACTTGTTACAGCTTTGCCAAGCGTATCTTCTAGATGATCTCTTTCGGCTGGGTCTGATAGGGCTTTACTTATTGCATTTTGAATATTTTTGATTTCAGCTAACCTGAAACAATTATAAAGGGGCACAGACGTTGATTCTGGATTGTTGATAAATGTGTTTAAATTAATTGGTTTGTTGATTAAATGTTTTTCATCCGCGCTCCAAAAAACTGTAGAATGAATATATTTTTTATACAAGGATTTTAAATCTTCTAATAAGCTAGTATCTGTACTTTTGTTTATTTCGTTTTCATCAAATTGAATTTTTTCATTTATTTTATTTAGAGCATTGTTTTCAATAGTATACAATGCAGAAAATTTTTTAAGATTTTTTACTGTTTTGTCTGAAAAACTTTCTCCAATAACTTCTCTAATGTCATCATTTGTTAGGCCTAATTCATAATAATATTCAATTGAAATTGGATTATCATAATTATTAAAGTCATTTATTTTAATTTCTAAAGTGGTTAGGTTATCTTTTAATGCAATTGCTTTTAAAACGGAACTTTTTCCTGCTTCATTTATGCCAACAAGACCAAAACAATTTGATGAAATATGTTCGTTACTAGGAACTATTATTTCCAATTCTTTAACGCTTCGGTAATTTTTTATTATAATTTTTTTTAGCTCATTCATTTGTAGTAAGTTTAATTCAAATTATAAATATATTTAATGCAAATGTAGGCCATTTATCTTTGTAGTACAATAGTGAAAGCTTTCTTTGTTTATCTTTATTAATATCAACACTTGGCTGTTATATTAATATCATATTTCAAAATGGTTGGTAGTTTAGGATTATATATTAGCGATAGGTAATCTCTTTTTTTGCCACCCTGTAGGTTTAAATTGTAGCCATTCAAATGCCTGATGAAAGAATCTAGCACCTTCGTTTTAATGCTGACTGCATAGAGTGCTTACTTTCAGGTAATCCTTTAGCAGTGGCGTTAAGTGTATTAAACTTCTCTCTTCCTTTTAACACTTCAAAGCTTTTGTTCTCCCATGGAGCAATTAGTTCCCAATGTGTTAGTTCAAATGAGCAATGTTCCCCATTTGTTTTAATAATTGGCCAATCCCCATATTCAAACCCACTTTGCATCGGTCTTTCTATTGCAGGTAAATCCTTAGTGATAGCATTAAAAGTAACCTTTGAGCCTTTGGGTGTGTTTATGCTGTTATAGTAGCACATAAAAAATTAATTTCTTAAGACAAGTTTAATATCCTTCTTACAAATATGTGACTAAATTTAATCTAAATTTTTTTCATTAGGTATAAATACTGAATAGACATATAAGAGATATTAATAACTTCATTTTCTATGAAAGCAGAAAAATTATTAAAATTTAAGACAACTATAAGTAGTGACAGTGCCAGAGAAATAGACAATTTTGAGAAAAACTTCTTGTTTTTGTCTACTGGATTTTTGTCTTTCACCTTAGTGTTTATAAAAGATATATTTAAAATCGCAGAATCTGAATGTATTTTTTTGTTACAATTATCTTGGGGTTCCTTAATAATTTCAATTGGCTTAATAATGTTTACATTTTTAAAATCACAGTGGGACTGTGATAAAGCCTGGAATTATTTAGATGACCAATTGACAACATTGAAAATAGATGAAGATGATGACCTTATTACAAAAGAGGCTTACTTAGAAATTAAATACAATATTAACAATAGGCTTTCTAGTTCAAAAAAGCATCTAAAAAATATTAGAATGCTTGCTATTTGCTTCTTTTTAATAGGGTTAACATTAATGGCATACTTTATAAATATTAATTTCTACAATACTAAATCAAACGAAAATGAACAAACAAAAACCCCAGCCATCACAACCTGTAAAAACGCCACCTATAAAGCAGCCAAATCAACCATCACAGCCAAAGACTCCACTTCGCGAAGCTCCCATTAGGCAACCATTTAGAGAGACGCCTTTGCCAAAACCACCTGAAAGAAAGGGAGATCCAACAAGATTGTAATAGTTATCTAATTTCCATTAGTTTTCATTTAACTTTACAATAATATTTAATATTAGAATGGCTAACCAAAATCCAGAACAATTTGCTAGGGATAATATAGACAAGCAGCTTAATGCGTGTGGATGGATTATTCAAGATAAAAAGACATTAAACCTGGTTGCTGGTTATGGGGTTGCGGTTAGAGAATATTCTACTGAAATAGGACCTGCTGATTATGTCTTATTTGTCAATAAAGAGCCTGTTGGTATTATTGAGGCTAAAAGAGAGGAGGAAGCTGTTAAATTCTCTGTTCATGAACAGCAGGTTGAGGATTATGCTACTGCCAAGCTTAAGTACATTGACCAAAAGCTATTACCATTCCTTTATCTGAGTACAGGGGCTTTAACAAGGTTTACAGACATTAGAGACCCAAATCCACGCTATAGGGAAGTGTTTACCTTCCACAGACCAGAAACTCTAGCAAAATGGATTAGGAAAGACAAATCATTGAGAACAAGAATGTCTCAAGATTTCCCTAGTTTGGATACCTCAGGACTGAGAGATTGCCAAGTTGATGCAATTAATAATCTAGAAACCTCTTTTAAGAAGAATAGACCAAAGGCTTTAGTTCAAATGGCAACTGGCTCTGGTAAAACATTTACTGCAATTACATCAGTTTATAGATTACTTAAGCATGTTAAAGCTGAACGTATCTTATTTATAGTTGACACAAAGAACCTCGGAGAACAAGCTGAAGGAGAATTTAGAAAATACCAACCACAAGATGACAATAGACTATTCCCTGAATTATATGGCGTTAGTAGGTTAACCAGTTCCTTTATTCCAGAAGATAATCAGGTTTATATTAGCACTATTCAGCGTTTATACAGCATTTTAAAAGGAGTTGAATTAGATGAAAGTGCTGAGGTGGATAATCCTAATGAGCAAAGTTCATATGTAAAGGAAGCATTGCCTGTAGTGTATAATGAGCGTTTGCCAATAGAGTTTTTTGATTATATAGTAATTGATGAGTGTCATAGAAGTATTTACAACTTATGGAAGCAAGTGCTTGATTATTTTGATGCATTTCAAATTGGACTAACTGCTACACCAGATAATAGAACCTTTGGATATTTTAATCAGAACATTGTTTCAGATTATGGATATGAAAAGGCTGTGATTGATGGTGTATTGGTTCCTTATAATGTTTATACAATAGAGACACAGATTACAAAAGATGGTGCAGCTATTAAAATGGGTGAATTTGTAGACAAACGAGAAAAGCTTACACGTAGAAAATTCTGGGAGACTGTTGATGAAGATCTGGAATATACTGGTAAGCAGTTGGATAAGGATATTGTTAATCCAAGTACAATACGTACTATCATAAAAGAGGTAAAACAACAATTGCCTAACATGTTTCCTGATAGGCATGATGATAAAGGGGAATTTGAGGTTCCTAAGATGTTAATATTTGCTAAGACAGATAGTCATGCAGAAGATATTATTGAAATAGTGCGTGAGGAGTTTGATGAGCGTAGTGATTTTTGTAAGAAGATTACATATCAAAGTAGTGAAGATCCTAAGACCATCTTATCACAGTTCAGAAATGACTATTTTCCTAGAATTGCAGTAACAGTTGACATGATAGCAACAGGGACAGATATTAGACCTTTGGAGGTGCTTTTATTCATGCGTGATGTTAAAAGTAGAAGCTACTATGAACAAATGAAAGGAAGAGGTACTAGAACATGTTCTTTGGAGGAATTAAGGGCAAAAGGTACACCTAGTGCAAAATTTGCAAAAGATCACTTTGTTATCATTGATGCAATTGGTGTGGAGCAATCACAAAAGACAGATAGTAGACCTTTAGAAAAAGCCCCTTCTGTATCATTAAAAGAAGTGCTACAAAGAGTTGCTGTTGGAGATAGAAGTGAAGAAATAATGTCAACACTTGCTAATAGGTTATTACGTTTAGATAAGCAGATCAATGATTACGAAAAGCAAACATTTGTTGAGAAGGCACAAGGTAAAGGTATTTCTGAGGTAGTAAGACAGCTGCTTTATGCTCATGATCCAGACACAAAAGAAAGCTTAGAGCAAAATATTAAACAAGAAAATCCTGGTATCTCTCCTCTACAGATAGAAGAGAAGGTAAAAGAGCAACATAATGCTATATTAGAGCATGCAGTTAATGTATTTCATAATCCAGAGCTAAGAGAGTTTATTGTTGATGTACGTAAAAAGTATGATCAAATAATAGATAATGTGAACCTTGATACAGTTACTAATAGTGGCTGGGATAAAGATCAACAAGCAGAAGCTGAAAAAATAATTCAGGATTTCAAAACTTGGATTGAAGAAAACAAAGATGAGATTACAGCGTTACAGATATTTTATGATCAGCCTTATAGAAGAAGAGAGTTGACTTTCAAAATGCTAAAGGATCTAAGTGAGCAAATCGTAAGAAGTAAGCCAACCTTAGCACCTTTAAAAGTTTGGAAGGCTTATGAGCAACTTGAATCAGTAATTAGGCAACCAAAAAATGAATTAATTGCTCTTGTCTCCTTAATTAGAAGAATTGCTGGTTTAGACCCTAGCCTTACAACTTTTGATAAAACAGTAGATAAGAACTTTGCTGACTGGGTTTGGAAGAAGCAACAAGGTGCCACTTTCAAGTTTACAAAAGAGCAAATGCAGTGGTTGTATTTAATTAGAGACCATATTGCAACAAGTGTACATTTAGACTTAGAAGACCTAGACTACACTCCTTTTGATTCTTTAGGTGGAAGAGGTAAGTTAAATCAACTATTTGGCGCAGAAATGGAAACAATTATTGAAGAATTAAATGAGGTATTAGTTGCATGATAGAAGAAATTGGTATACCTAAAAGCTGGGAAAGTACAACCTTGGAAACTTTTCTAGATTACATTCAACCTACTAAGTATATTGTTGAAAGTACAGATTATAATGATAGTTATAAAACGCCAGTTTTAACAGCTGGTAAGAGTTTTTTATTGGGTTACACAAATGAAACAGATGATATTTTTGATCAGTTGCCAACAATCATATTTGATGATTTTACTACAGCAATTAAATTTGTAAACTTCCCTTTTAAGGTTAAGTCTTCAGCTATGAAGATATTAGTGCCAACATGTGAATTGGTTAACATAAGGTATGTCTATTATTTTATGGAAACTTTACGTCTTAGTGCTGATACCCACAAAAGATATTGGATTTCAGAAGGGGCTAAAGTACCAATACCTGTTCCTCCTCAAATAGAACAAGAACGTATTGTTTCTAAGATAGAAGAGCTTTTCAGTGAATTAGGTAAAGGAATTGAAACACTAAATAAAGCACAGCAACAATTAAAGGTATACAGACAGGCAGTATTGAAATTTGCTTTTGAAGGAAGACTTACAAACCCATATTTAAAAGAAGGTGAGTTGCCTAAGGGGTGGGAAATTAAGTCTATTGGCGAAATTACAGAAAATTTATCACAAGGATGGAGTCCAAAATGTGAGAATAAATTTTCATCAAATGAAAATGAATGGGCTGTTATAACAACTACAGCAATACAACATATTAAGTTTTTTGATAGAGAAAATAAAGTACTACCTAAAGAACTTGCACCTAGGATTCAGCATGAATTAGTTGATGGTGATGTATTAATAACACGAGCAGGGCCAAGGAACAGAGTAGGTGTTTGTTGTTTAGTCTCAAAACCAAGGAAGAAATTAATCAATTGTGACAAAGCATATAGAATCAAGGTGAAAAAGGATTTAATCCTACCATCTTATTTAGTACAAGTACTTAATACTTCAGCTTTTCTAACAGAAATAGATAAATGTAAAAGTGGAGGAAATGATAGTGGATTAAATTTGACGCAAACAGTATTTTTGTCAATTCAAATTCCAATTCCTCAAACCTTATCAGAACAAGAAAAAATAATAAATGAAATTGAGTCAAGACTTTCAATTTGCGACAAAATAGAAGAAAGTATTGAACAAGGTCTGCAACAAGCTGAAGCTTTAAGACAAAGCATTTTAATGAAATCATTTGAAGGTAAATTAGTGCCACAAGATCCAAATGATGAACCAGCAAGTGTCTTGTTAGAACGTATCAAAACAGAACGTCAAAAAGCAAAACCAGAAAAGAAAACAAAAATTAAGAAAGTAAAAGCATAATATGAGCACAGAAGTAAATAATACATCAAGCATCATTAGTAAGGTCTGGAGCTTTGCAACAGTATTGAGAGATGATGGGGTTGGTTATGGAGATTATCTTGAACAGTTAACCTATTTATTGTTTTTAAAGATGGCTGATGAATTTAGTAAGCCTCCTTACAATAGACCTTTAAATATTCCAAAGGGGTATGATTGGCAAACATTAACTGATAAACGTGGATCTGAATTAGAATCTCACTATAATGAAACACTAAGACAGCTTGCTAATGCAAAAGGTTTTTTAGGACAAATTTTTACTAAGAGTCAAAATAAGATTCAAGATCCTGCCAAGCTTTACAAGCTTGTGGACATGATAGACAAGGAGAAATGGAGCACTATGGGTGCTGATATTAAGGGAAAGATCTATGAAGGCTTATTAGAGAAGAATGCAGAAGATACTAAAAGTGGAGCAGGACAATACTTTACCCCAAGAGCTTTAATTAGAGCCATGGTTGAATGTATTAGACCAGAACCAATGAAAACTATTGCTGACCCATCATGTGGAACTGGAGGCTTCTTTTTAGCTGCTTATGACTTTATTGCTAATCCTGATAATTACTCATTAGATAAAGAACAAAAGCAGTTCCTAAAGATGAAAACGTTTTATGGAAATGAAATTGTTGCTAGTACTAGAAGGATGGCTTTAATGAACTTGTTTTTGCATAATATTGGTGACTTTGATACAGATAGTCATATTTCACCTGCAGATGCTTTAATTTCTGACCCAGGTTACAGAGTTGACTATGTTTTAGCTAACCCTCCTTTTGGCAAGAAAAGTAGCATGACAGTTACTAATGAAAATGGGGAGCAAGATTCTGAGGATCTAACTTATAATAGACAAGATTTTTATGTTACTACTAGTAATAAGCAACTAAACTTCATGCAGCATATTTTAACTATGCTAAAGACAGATGGTAAAGCTGCAGTTGTGTTACCTGATAATGTCCTCTTTGATAGTGTTGGAGAGACAGTTCGTAAGAAACTTCTTGAGAGTACAAATCTTCATACCATATTACGACTTCCAACAGGTATTTTTTATAAACCAGGCGTTAAAGCTAATGTTTTGTTTTTTGACAATAAGCCAGCTTCTAAAGATCCTTGGACAAAAGAAGTATGGTTTTATGACTTTAGAACAAATGTCCATTTCACATTAAAGAAGAACCCTCTAAAATTTGAGGACTTAGCTGATTTTATTAGCTATTATAACTCCAGTAATATTAATAAAAGAAAGGAAACTTACCACCCAGAAACCAATCCAGAAGGAAGATGGAGGAGATTTAGCTATCAAGAAATCATTGAAAGAGATAAAACTAGCTTGGATATTTCTTGGGTTAAGGACAAGAGCCTAACAGACTTGAATAACTTACCAGACCCTGATGTCTTAGCAGAAGAAATCATTGAAAATCTACAGGCTGGAATAGAAAGCTTTAAAGAGATAATGTTATCACTTAAATAGTAAAAGGGTCCTAGTTATTTTACTGGACCCTTTTTATTTCAAATATCCTTACCAAACAACATCCAATTTATATCTTGGGAACTGAAGCACTCTATACTTCGGATCCCATTCATTTGGATCACCTCCAAATTTATCTTTAAGTTTGAGTCTTTTAGCAAGATCTGAGCCAAATTGTTTCACAAATACTTTTATATCAGATGCTTTAGCTTCATTGATAATAGATTCAATCCAATCAAGCTCGCATTTTCTGTATCTGTACTCGCCAAACTCAAAGCCAGATTCTCCACCAACTATGATCCAATCAATCCCATTTAATAAATCCGGGCTGAAATTGTTAAATTTTATTTCTCCAATCAACGGCTCTGCAGATATAAATTTTATTGCTGCTGGAATTTCTTTTAATTTTTCAACACGAGAAAGATATTTTTGACTTTCAACAGTGACTCCCAGCCAAACATTTGAATAGCCATCAGCCCCCCAATCTTCTGGTAAACAGTCTTTCACTCTGTCTATTCGTTTAGTAAGAATCTGCCATTGGTGCTGAGGAGTGTTTTTTATTACTTCCCATGCTTCATCTCTCCAAGCGTCAGCTTCTTCAATAAAGAAATCGGAATAGGAACAGGTAAAAATTTTACGAGGTTTTGCCCAGGTTTGTGCTTTATAAAATGTTTCATAAGATGTTTTTCTTACCGTAGTAGGGTCTACATTGTTTTTAGACTGATTACGATACATATAACAAAACTTGCAACCTTCCGAAACCTTTTTACAACCCATCCAAAAATTAATAGTTGAATCTGTCCATTGTATACTTGTTATGCCTGCCATAATTATTTGTTTTTGCTTGGCAGGGTATCATTAGACACCCTGCACCAGCGATTAATGTAATTGTTTTGAATTTGCCTGCCTAGCCTGCCTCCATTATTTCAATCAAGTCTTGTGCAGCTGAAACTGCCACTATTTCTTCGTCTGACTTAACAAAATTTAGAGCATAAACCTTTCGACTATTTCTTTTAAAAGTGGAGTAGCCCTTTCGTGTAAGAATCTTGCCAATTCTGTTGATCATAGAAATATTTGATTTCACATTGTTAGCTTTTGCAATGAATTGGGTAACCAAACTTGCATTACCAATAAAATCAGCTTCTTCAACATCATCAGCAATTGTAAATAATTCATCTACCCAATCTTCTTCAATATTTACTGCTTTAAATTGTTCATTAGCAACATTCAATTCATTGATGTCGTCCTTATCGAAATGGAATTTAAAGCCTTCGCGTAATAGTGCTAAAGCTTGTGCATAGGCACCTTCTAAAGGGACCTCATGTTGATAGTTGATTTCTAAAGTTTCAAACATTAAAAAGCGTCTACTACCAGTTACATCTGTAAGTATGCCCTTGTCATTTGTAGAGGCTGCAAAAGAGGCCCTTCTTGGCATATGTTCAGTATAATGACCATAAACACGACGAATATTTATTGAAGGCAAAGTCACCATTGCTTTAAAAGCTCCAATTTCATTTGCCCTTAAAGCTTCTAATTCATCAATGTTAATGAGCATTTTTTCTGATAGTGCTACAAAAGTGTCCTTATTTTTAGGGTTCACAAATCCACTATGCTTGTATTCTCTAAGTTCCTTCGGCACAAGGTTATCTAACCAAGTTGTTTTACCTAGACCCTGCCCTCCGTATAATACAAGTGCGGTATGGTTTACAATATCATCTACAAGCATACAACCAACCATGGCAACAAACCATTTTTTAAAGCATTTTAGCCAATGTCCTTGATTTGGTGTTTTGATTGTATTACCCAGCATATCAATAAAGTCATATTCTTCTTCCCATTCTGGTAAATTATTAAAGTACTCTTCAAACGGGTTATATTTTGAAGAAAAGTCTGAATACAATATGCTCTGTAAATCTGGACGCTTGAGTTTTGGAAACTCTTTACGACACGTCCTGTATAAAGAATTAAGATCAATTTCCCTTAATTCTTTAAAAGTGCGATCACTTTTAAGCTTCCACTCAACTTTGCTTCTTATCTCGTTGATTTTAAAATCCCACTTACTGTTAAGATAGGTTTCTAATTGATCAGCATCTTGAGATGGCAATTCAAAATCGTAAAAGTTTTCTGCTATCGGCGACTCATCTATAGCCTGCGCTGCATGGATTGGGTAATTATTTTCCATGATTACCTCCTTTTCTTGATGTTGTTGCCTCTAAAATTTCGCTTTTAGAACTAATACGGTTCGATTTGAACTTTTCGTCTATTTCAGCCTTAGAGAAGTATACTTTTTTCCCAAAAGGCTTAAAGAACCCTAATGCTCTGGAGGATGTCAGCTTGTATATGTAACTTTTACTGAATCCTGTTATCTCCTGCACTTCATCAACATTTAAGTACTCTTTTTTTATTATGGCATCTTTTTTGATTTCCATTTTTCAATTTTTATGGTTTAATAAATTGTCACTGGTCCTACAAGGCGTAGTTATTTGTGTAGGACAAACAAAAACAGCCTTCAGTAACTTTAATACATCAAAATTGAAAAAAAGAAAATTGAGGGTGCCTACTTTAGAAGTAGGCAGGACATATTACAAGCTATTGAAACCATCTTCAAGCTTACCAAAAATATCTAAAGCTCCTTTAGTCCTTCTATCAGTTGAATCTTGACTTTTGATTTTAGATATGTCGCCTTTTATGTTTCTTAGCGGTTGAAATTTACCATTACCGTCAACCCATCTGAAGTATTTCTCAAAAAAATCATACCTGCCACCAGTTTTTGGCAACTCTAATACGTCTGCTTCTATTAAAATGGTAATTAATCCGGTAAGTTCGCTCTTGTTAATTTTAAAGCTCAAACTATCATTTCGTAAAACAGCTAAATTTTCTAATTCAAATATTTGTCTATATTTAAAACGAATGGATTGGGTAAACATAATTTTCAACAAACTAGTCGTTTCAGTCATTTCTTCGTCAATAATTCTATTACCAATTTGATCAAATACGTCTTCTATTGTTCTTACAAAAGCCTGAATTAAGTTGTAGGATTCAGATATGTTAGTTATTGGCAATATTTTGTCTATAATTTCAATTATATCGTTGCAAACCCAATATGCATCAGGCAATTGCTTTGGTCTTGAAAAGTCATGGTTATGAATTATATCAAGATAGTCAATGTCTAGCCAACAAAATTCTGAAAAGTTGTATTCGAAATCAGGAAGTTCGATTGTTTCTATTTTGATTAATTCAACTTCTCCATCAACCTCATCATAAATTTCATTGCTTTCTGAAGCATTTTTTAAAAGAATATTCCTTTCGGCATTGTAAGTTTTGTTGCTTATAAATTTGAAATTTTTTCTTTTATACCAATCTAAATTAATATTATCTAGTATTAATGATTCAATTTCTTCCAAGTATGACATGTTATTAAATGTTTACTAGCAAGTTAGCATATTCTGCTTTTACTTTATCTTCAAAGTCGCCCATATAGTTTTGAGTGACTAGAACGCTACTGTGGTCCAGCGCCTCTCTTAGAAATTCGGCACTTACGCCCATTCTCATTAATCTGGAGCAATAACTATGTCTTGCGCTATAGGTATTTAGTTTTTGATCAATTTTTAAACGCAGTCTGATGACTTCCATGCCAGCATTCACTTTTTTTATAAATGCCTGTGTTTTGTTCTTTACTGCACGAGGATTTTCGCAATTCTCCAATACAGGGAATAAATAGACCCTGCCTTTTTCTCTGGTTTTTAATCGATTAATGATCTGAACTGCTCGCTCATTCAAGGCAACCTTTGTTGGAGTCAAGTTCTTTTTCTTAGTTCGTTTAGTTTTTTCTCTAACAAAGCTTAAGTAGGACCCGTTTATGTTTTCTGGTTTTAAGTGAAGTAGATCTACCATGTTCATACCATTACATAAATAGCTTAACAACCAAAAATCAAGTGCAATAACTAAGTCTTTTTCCTTTGGCTTGTATTCAAGTAGTAACTTGAGACCTTCATCATTCAATGCCTTCTTAATGTTTCTTGACGTAGGTATTTGATAAGACTTGAATGGGTAGCATTCGCTTTTTAGTACACCTTCTTCAATTGCTTGATTAATGATTGCCCTCATTTGACGCATATAAATACCAATTGTTGAAGGTGACTTACCTTCTTCCGTAAGAAGTTCTTCAAATCCCATTAAATATTTCTTATCAATTTGAGTAAGCGTAACATTGCCTTTATAGGCAATAAAAGAATTTAGTGTTGTTTTGTAGGAAGATTGAGTGCCTACCCTGCCTTGCCTGCCTAGTTCATCGATGTATCTATTAAACCAAGCATCAATTTTTAAGCTTATTTTAGGTTTGCTTGATTCAAAGAATAGTTCCTCAAACTGCTCAAAGCTAAAATCCTCCATATCACTGATAAGCTTTTCTGCCTTTTCAACATGGCCGTACGCTCTTATTTTAAGTGTCTTAAGATGTTCGTCTTTTAGTCTTGGCGAATGAATTTTATCCCAGTCAGCTTCATTAATATAAAGGTTAGTACTGTACCTCTTTTTATCTGGATTACGATATATCGTCAATTTGATAGGGTAAGTACCATTATTTTTTGCTTTTCTTTTGTCAAGAAAAAGACTTGCTGTTGCTTTGTATATTTCCATAAAGTTGCACCAAAATTTGCACCACAAATATAACAATAAAAGAAATACATGATCAAATAAAAGTGCATTAATTAATTGATATTTAAGTAGTTATGATAAAATAAGAAGTAAAAGGAAACAATAAGAAACAAAGAAAATTTGGACTGTTAATCAGAGGGTCTCAGGTTCAAGTCCTGAAGGGGGAGCCATAATAGACAGGAGGTCATTTTCGACCTCCTTTTTATTTTTA
>JACCDH011840301.1_pt1 | contig 14751 bp, 11 predicted proteins | sample 7442481 | NCBI WGS metagenome assembly JACCDH01 (sample SAMN15323433, study PRJNA562643) | freshwater metagenome | isolation source: river surface water | place: USA:Blue River Watershed | collected 2017-08-15
ATGCCAAGGACAAACGCTTAGTCTATCTACACGGGGGCGGCTGGGTGGCTGGATCGCTTTCTAGCCACCGAGCAATAGCCGCCGAACTTGCTTATCTCAGCGGGCAGGCAGTGCTTGTGCCGGATTACCGACTAGCGCCTGAGCATCCCTTCCCAGCTAGTTTAACCGATGCCGCTGAAGTTCTGGCCCACGCCGCCGTTACGGGGCCTGACGGCCCCGAGCCCGCCGGCAGTCTTTCGCTAGCGGGGGATTCGGCCGGTGCCAATCTTGCGGCAGTCATTGCGCTTGGGCTTGCTCCTTGCGCCGAAATCCCTTGCCCTGATCGCCTATTGCTTCTTTGTCCGTTCCTATCGAGTGAAGCAGTGGTCGGCGGATTTTCTGGCGAGCCCGATGATCCGGCTGTAGAGAGCGATGGGATGCGAATGGCCGCCGAGCTTTACGCCCCTGGGCACAATCCGCGCGACCCGGCGATAAGCCCGCTCTTGGTTGAAGACGATCTTCTCACTCGGTTGCCGCCAACTTTGATACAGGCAAGTGCCGCTGAGACGCTCCGCGGACAAGCATTGGTTTTTGCTCAGCGGGTCTGGGGATGTAGTGGCTCGTTACGTCTATCCTTCTGGCCTCATATGCCCCATGTTTGGCAAGGCTTTATTGGCAAGCTGCCGGAGGCCGATGCAGCGCTGGCGGAAGCAGCAGCATTTCTGCGTGAGTAAGAAAAGCGCATTGCCACCCTAGGCCGGCGATGCTGCAACTCCCTTTAAAACCGAGCGGTGGCATCTGAGTGTTGGAAAATAAAATGATCTGCCCCACCTTCTGAGCGGCCCATTTTCTATTTTAGAATTGGTTACGAAGGAGGAACGGAATGGCATGAAAGCATAGCTCGACCTAGCGTGCAGCGAGGCCTGCTAACGCGCAAATTTCATCGTTGTCACTAGTATCTCCAGTAACTCCAATCGCGCCGATTACAGTGCCGTCGCTATTTTGAATAAGCAGCCCCCCGGCGGCGGGTATCAAACCTTCTGATGCAAGTCCCGCCGCCGCAGCGATAAATGTCGGCCGTTCCACTGCCATTTCTCCAATCTTCCTTGACGAAACGCCAAGGGCAAGAGCTCCAGAGGCTTTGGCAATCGCTATCTTCGGCCGAAGGTTGGAAGATCCGTTCTCGCGAGCGAGGGCAACCAAGTGACCGCCGGCATCAAGAATTGCTACGGTGATTGGCTTTAGGTTGAGCCTTCGCCCTTCTGCAATGGATGCCTCTATTGCCATTTGTGCCACGCTTAAGCTGATGTTTGCCACGCCAATTCTTCCTAATTCATGCTTCGGAGGTTCGACGAATTTTCGCCATCTTCGGCTTGCAGCAGGAAGTGTTCCTCGCGGCCGCTTTCGAGAGAAAACAAGTCAATCGGGACTAATATTGCATTCGCAGTCATAGAAAATTTTGCCGACCTGCACAAGAAACTTAGTTAGCCTAATGGCGGTGCAGCCGGCCGCGGCAAGCGAAGCTTGAAGACGATTCCAGCCGCCCGAACGGTAAAAGCGACGATTGAGCCGGCCAAGAGACCCTCCTGCTCGGACACTCCTGCTTGTCTGACCAACCAGAAAGTAGACGCGCCCGCGATCGCTGCAGTGGCATAGACTTCCTCTCGCAAAAGCATAGGACTCTCGTTGCAAACCACATCGCGAATTAGCCCCCCGGCGGTTGCGGTCAGGGCACCCATAAAAACCGATACGAGGAAGCTACCATCAACAGCATAGGCCTTGGACGCACCAACAACCGCAAACAGGGCCAGGCCCGCCGCATCGGCCCAAACCAGAGCATGGAGACGGGCCCAGAAGTTTGCAAAGAAGAAAGCAGCGAGACCTGCGCAAAGCGCAAGGATCAGAGATGCCTGGTCAGTGAGCCAAAAAACTGGGACCCCAAGGAGAAGGTCTCTCAACGTCCCGCCCCCAATCGCAGGAAATAGGGACACAACCATGACGCCCAGCAAATCCATGCGATGCCTTACTGCGACCATGCCGCCACTCAAGGCAAATACAAACACGCCGACTCGATCGACAAGCTCGATCAGCTCCTGCGCGCCGATCAGCATGCGACGACGTTGACCGCGAGCCCGCCAAGGCTCGTTTCCTTGTATTTGGACGACATGTCGAGGCCTGTTTGGCGCATAGTCTCGATAACCTGGTCGAGCGAAACCTTAGGCGTCTCATGACTGTGCAAGGCAAGCCTTGCCGCATTCACAGCTTTAACGGCGCCTATGGCATTACGTTCGATGCAAGGGATCTGCACCAGCCCGCCCACCGGGTCACAGGTCAACCCCAGATTGTGTTCCATGCCAATCTCAGCAGCAGTAGCGACTTGTTCTGGCGTGCCGCCCCAAACAGCGGCAAGACCTGCCGCTGCCATAGAGCAAGCAACGCCAACCTCGCCTTGGCAGCCCATTTCAGCGCCAGAGATGGAAGCACGTTGCTTATAAAGCAGTCCAATGCCGCCCGCTGTGAGGAGGAAGCGCCTTGCAATCTCAGCGCCGCGATCAGGACCCGTGCAATAATAGCGCAGAACGGCGGGTATAATTCCAGCGGCCCCATTGGTCGGTGCGGTCACGACCCGGCCACCGGAAGCATTCTCCTCATTGACGGCCATCGCATAGACATTGAGCCAATCGAGCAAGCTTTCCGTTTCGTTGGACCTTTCGCTTGCCGAAAGCTTGCGCCAGATTTCTGGAGCCCGCCGGCGAACCTGCAACCCTCCTGGCAGTACTCCCTCGGTACACAGTCCCCGCTCAATACAACCAAGCATAGCGGAAACTATGGCGTCGATACCCGATTCTGTTTCTTCCGAAGGCCGCCAAGCTCCCTCGTTAGATAAGACAAGCGAAGCAATATCCTTTCCCTCTGAGCGGCAAAGATCGAGGAGGTGTGCGCCCGAAGAAAAAGGGAATGGGCTCATTAAATTGCCCCCCACTTGGTCATTATCAGCTGGCGATTGCAACTGTTCCAAAGGCGCTATGAATCCGCCTCCCGTTGAAAAATATGTTGAGTCTGCAACCTGTTTCTCATCAATGAACGCCTGGAGCCGCATGCCATTGGGATGGAGTTTGGGCACCACATCGCAAGCCAATTCAATGTCCCTCAACATATCGAATTGTATCATCCGCCGATCTAGGAGGCTGAGCGAGCCTGCCTTAGGCTTGGCGAGCATTGAAGCCACAAGATCGGGATCAACCGTTTCCGGCTCCATGCCCAGGAGGCCAAGAACTGTCGCTGTGACAGATCCATGCCCCAAGCCTGTCAAGGCTAAGGATCCCTGAAGCTGGACATGAATCCGGGTTATGGCAGGCAGCAATTTGTCTTGGTCTAGATCTAAAACAAATCGTCGCGCAATACGCATCGGACCAACGGTATGCGAGCTGGAGGGCCCAATGCCGATCCGAAATAAATCGAGTATCGAAATCATCGTTTGCGCAAGACCATTTGGCCGCATCCTGCGAGTAAATGCATAGATTGGCGTGCGGACGATACCAAAGATTGGATCGGACTAACCACTCTACCAAATTCATTCATAGGCGCCCGCTTTCCACGTGGATTGATATCCTCTCTCAACTTTCAGGATGGTTGCGCGACGCTGTGGCGCCCAAAACCTCTTCCCGAAAAAATTTTCATTGACTGCGAATGCAATATGGCGACTTATAGCCTGGTGATCAACAAAGGAAGCGCAATGTTGGGTGTGACGTTAAAGCAGCACGACATCCCCCAAATAAGCCTTTGTAATATGGTTGGAGCGGTGCATTCATGAACGATAATACAAGCCTTAATATGGGAAGCAGTTCGCTTGAAGCGCGCATCGTGCGTTACGCTGATCTTGCGCCATGCAAGGATGCGTTCATCGACACACGCTCACCAGGTTCGGATCAGAAAGAAAATTTCACGATTATTGGCCCGGGCGTGGCGGAAAATCCCAATCAGTTCGTACACATCTCAGAACCCCATGGCTTCAACATCGGCGGCGCCCGCCAGCCGCCCAGATGCATGAACTCTCAGCATAGCCACGAAACAGCAGAAGTTTTCTACGTTCACACTGGTGAATGGAGATTCATGACGGGTGAGAACGCTAAGGACGGCGAGGTATTCATCGGGCCCGGTGATTTGATCACAATTCCAACCCGGCTATTCAGGGGTTTTGAGAATGTTGGCGACAGCTCTGGCTTCCTATGGGCCGTGCTGGGAGGTGACGACCCAGGTCATGTGCTTTGGGCACCATATGTGTTCGACATGGCAAAAAAATACGGCCTAGTGCTGCTTGAAGACGGAACGCTAATTGATTCTGCTAAGGGCGAACGCGTTCCGCAAGGCGCCAAGGTCATGCAAGTGACTACAAAAGATCAAGTCGGCAGTCTGCAAAAGGTTGATTCTGAAACATTGGAGCGATCAGTTGTTCGCAGTGGAGACGAACGCCCGACAGGCCTGTTCGCAACAATCGGCGGAGTCTTTGAACGGGTGCTTGTCGGCGCAGAGCCAATTACCTGGCCGCACGGTTTCACTGTCAGCGAGATAACATTGTCTAGCGGTGCAGAGCTTCCCAGCCATGCTCTCAATATTCCCGACGTATGGTTCATTCAGCGAGGTGCGGTCGAAGTCTCGATGAACGGCCAGGTGGCTCGTTGTTCAGATGGAGACACAATAACCTTACCCATTGGCAGCGCTCGCTCTCTTCGCAACTTTGGACCTGATAATGCCGTTGTGGTTCAGGTCCGCGGAGGCGACGCTCTTCCTCAACTCGCCAGGCAATGAGCGAAGTATGACCGGCAGCCTAACAGGCAAGAGAGCGATGGTAACCGGCGCGAGTAAAGGCTTAGGCCTGGCCATCTGCCGGGCACTGGTCGACGAAGGGGCGCATGTCATCGGGGTGGCCCGTCCATCGGCTGATCTGGACGCTACCTCAAAGATGCTCGGTCCGTCATTCGAGGCATGGGCGATGGACGTGACCGGTGACGAGGTGCTTAGCGCGATCGAAAAAGCCGAGCCACTCGATCTACTGGTCAACAATGCGGGAACAAATCAACCGCAGCCGTTTGTCGACGTTACCGATGAAGCGCTTGATCGCCTTCTGCTGCTAAATGTCAGGTCGGCATTCCGGATTGCTAGAAGCGCCGCCCGCAAGATGCCCAAAGGCTCAGCGATCATTCACATGACAAGTCAAATGGGGCATGTTGGCTCACCTAATCGAACAGTTTATTGCATGACAAAGCACGCTCTTGAAGGGCTGTCAAAGGCCATGGCTGTCGAATTGGCGCCGACTGGAATACGGGTGAATTGTGTCGCTCCTACCTTCGTAAGAACGCCTATGACAGAGAGAATGTTTGCTGACCCCCAGTTCGCAGAATTTGTCAATCGAATGATCCCGCTGGGCCAACTCGCGACCGCCGACCAGGTCGCTGCTGCCGTCGTTTATCTTGCCTCTCCGGCCGCCGCAATGATTACAGGTCACAGCCTTGTGATCGACGGCGGCTGGACCGCCCAATAAGGGGATGATGCGATGAAAATGCCGATCATGATGGTTTCTGCGACTGACATCGACGACATGATGGATCCCGGGCACGAAAGGCGGATGGATCTTCCAGGGTTCGATCCCGAGTTTGTCGATTTTCCGCACTACATCATTCGGATCACCGAGCGTATCTGGCACGATCGAGAGGTTGAACTATGCTTGAAATGGTATTCTGAAGACTGCGCCATTCACACGCTTGGGGGTCCCATTACCGGTGCACAGACCGTCGTGAATAATACCTTGGCAACGCTGGAGGCATTCCCGGATCGCCGGCTCGACGGTGACAATGTCATATGGTCTGACGAAGGCGAGGGAAGATTTCTCTCCTCACATCTGATCACCTCGAAAATGACCAATATGGGGAAGAGCGATTTCGGCCCTGCCACCGGGAAACGGGTGTTGGTTCGAACGATTGCCGATTGTCTATGCAAGGACAATCAGGTGATCGAGGAGTGGCTGGTGCGCGACAATCTGGCGCTGGTGTGTCAACTCGGCTTCGATCCCGCAACTGTGGCGCAGCGTCAAGCATCTGCCGATATGGCGGCTGGTAAATCGTTGATCGATATGCTGTCCGTCTATCGCTCTGCCGCGTTTGACGAAGATGATGCTGTACCTCATTCTCCCGCAGCACAAATTGCAGTGGATCTTATGCATAGCTATTGGTCAAAACCCAATGCGGCCAAAGCGCGCAGCCTGTCGGACTTTCGCTTGGGAGCCTGGTACCCGGGGGGAAATTATCTCTATGGCCCGGATCAAGTCGCCGAGTGGCAAGATAGCGTTCGCCAATCCATTCCTGAGGCTCTGCTCCGAATCCATCATATTGCGGAAGTTCCCTACCTTGGGGATGCACGCGACGTTGCAATACGCTGGTCATTATCGGGCCATCATTACGGGAGTGGTCGCTACGGCGATGCAACAGGAGCACCGCTTTACATCCTCGCTATTTCACATTTCCGGATCATTAACGGTCGCGTTCGGGAAGAAGTTACGATCTGGGATGATCTTGCAGTGCTGCGCCAGGTTGCAAGCGCATAGCTTTAGAAATGGCCAAACCCCCTCGAATTATTGATGCCCATCATCACTTGTGGGATCTGAGTGCGCTCCACCGCTATCCATGGTTGATGGAAAAGGGGAGTGTTCGCTTCTTCGGTGATCCGGGGCCAATCCAGTGCGATTATTTACCAGAGGATTTTCGTAAGGATATTGGCGAATTACCTATAGTCGCCAGTGTCCACATTCAGGTGGGCGTCGCGCCTGGGGACGAAGTAGCGGAAACCCATTGGTTAGAAGAGCAGCGTCGCCAAACTGGCTTGCCAAGCGCAATCGTCGCCTATTGCGATTTAACGGCACCCAATCTCGCATCCAAGCTTAGTGCTCACCAGAAGGCAGCGGGCCTACGCGGTATCCGTCAGATTGTAGGCCGAAGTGCCGAGGAGGATAAAAGGACAGGTAGCGCCATGTTGCTGGAAAATCCGAATTTCCTAGTCGGTCTAAAATGCCTAGCCGAGCGCGAGCTCACCTTTGATCTTCAATTAATACCTGCTCAAATGGAGCGCGCCGCGGCATTACTATCACAAGTCCCCAACCTTCGCGTGGCACTGTGCCATGCTGGGAGCCTGAGCGATCCTTCAGCTGAGGGAATGGCGCAATGGAAGCATGGGGTGATACAGCTCAGCAAACTGCCCCATCTGATCTGTAAGCTGTCCGGCTTTGGTATGTTCGACAAGCGCTGGTCATGGCAAAGCATCAAGACACAATTTGAAACCGTTCTCGACACTTTTGGGCCAGAGCGCATAGCCTTCGGGTCCAACTTTCCGGTCGACAAATTAGCATTACCTTACGCCGAAGTGTGGGACCGCTATTTCGAACTCACGAAGCAGCTTCGCAGTGAAGAGCTCACTAACATTTTCCATGACACCGCCGCCCGCTTCTACCGAATAGCTCTTAGCGATTAGCAGAATACTAGACCACATCGCATACGCAGGCTGCGCGAGCCCAAAATCCTCTTAATATCGGACAAAGATCAGTTCCTGACCGGATGGATATCTAACGGATAGGGTGCAAAGCACGCATTCGCTCAAAAATGTCGAGCCCCTGCATTTTAAGGTACCAGGGAATATCCATGAACACCCAATTTTCGGCCAATTTGTCTTCCTCCCGCCGATAGATATCGACTATCCGCATATCACCTGGCGTTTGTGAAGCGGGCAAACCGAGAAAGCCACCGGCAGGTCGGTTGGTGAGATTTGGCCAGCCGAAAAAGCCAGCATAATTCCCCTCCGCAAAGCGAGCCACGTGGCCGTTGTAAACTTTGTCGGTCAAGCCCTCCCGAAACGGATACTGGTGCTGCTTTTGATATCGCGGGATTGACATGCTCGCCCCAATGCCTGCGGGCCCATACCAAACCATGTCTTCTCGCCAAGTTCGGGCAAGGTATTCCGGCGGGCAGCGATCCTCACCGCTCTTATTGAGCTCATTTAGGTCAGCGACCATCCGGTTGACCAGAGCCAATGTCGCAACACCCTCAGCTGGGTCTGATTCACCAACTAACAATCCATCGTGGGTCTGCGGACCTGGGTACGCGAAATAGTTGCCGGTTGGCTCAGGCAAGGGATAGCACCCCGCCTGCTGCATCAGTCCGATGATATCTAAGAACATAGCAGTCTGCGCGATTTTGCCGCCCTCCACCTGATGGAATTCAGCAAAACGGAGAAATGCGATCTTACCAGTCGGTGGGATATCAAGCCAAGGCCTATCGAAAAGCCCCATCAAATGACCCATGCTGCAGGTCCAGACCTGCTGTTCTTCACTTGCATCGTTGACACCTGCAAAGAAAATGTCGCGCCGCCACTGTCGGTCCGGGAATGCGCGCCTAAGAGGCTCATGCACCTCCAGCTGAACTCTCCGCGCATCCAGGCCTTCGCCGAACGGATGCACGCCCCGCCAGCGATAGTCGGCAGTCACGTGGCTAGATAAAGCCAGGCCAATGCCATTATATGGCGCGGTGCCGAGATCTTTATAAAACGCCATGACGACTTGCTTGGCATTATTGAGCAGATCCATTTCAGCATTGTCTCCATGTTTAGAGGATTTCAATCAACCCTACCCACCAAGCACGCGAGAACGAGCGGCCTCGAGACAAGCCTAGTTATAAGGCCTCAAAAACCAAGGCCACCCATTCTGCTTTTTAGGCAGTCCTCCAAGATCAAACTTCAAACTCTAACTACACGCCAAATCTTAATCTTACGGGCTTGGGATGGCTTCCCGTAAGATAACATGTCAACTATAAATGACTGCGAATGCAATTTATTGACGCCATAGCGCGAAACCTTGACCTATCTGAAGTTTGCAAGATCCCGCTCAACGATCAAACCATATGCTTCACGTGAACCATCAGGTGAAAACCATGGACCAACGCCGAGGCGCATCGAATGGCTGTTCCCGGGATATTCATAGGCTGTGCACTTCCCACCGGACCGCACAATTCTGTTACAGAGATCGCGATTCCAGCTTGCCGGTGAAAAATAGTCCCTATCGGAAAAATGCAGATACAAACGCGCCGTGATAAGACGGTCACGCTGGAAAGCTCCAAGTCTCTTCATGATCGAACGGACACGTGGGTCGTGGTTGACGTAATATCCTGTTGCGCTGTCGCTCAACGCTATTGAGAACCGCGCGTCGCGCAGGTCATAAACCTGCTCGTTCAAATGCTTGTACATTTCGGAATATCCGGACTCGACGGCCTCGCGAACAGACTGCCGCGCATGTTTCGGATCGGTTGAAGCCCAAGTTTCTGGGTCTGAGTTTTTGACGCTACCATTGGGCCAAGCGAAAACAAAATGGGGATTGATCTGGCCATCCTTGCCGACCGCCGAACCAGTCCAGGTCCCATCACCGGACAGAAATGCCTGCGATGTCTCTTTCATCGGCCGATATGTCTCTTCCTGGGTAAAACGATCGGCAAACGTGCCGGACATAATGGAAGCGGCTTGCGGGCGGTTCGCCACAAGCGACCCCCTGCCAGACGTCGCAAGCACGATCAACGCGACATCGCCTCCTTGAGAATGCCCTGCGATTGACAATCGCCGCAAGTCCAGCCGCACATCGCGTGCAGCGCGGCCCCATTGCCGCCAATTGAACCTCTCTATGCTCTTAAGGCCATCGATCAGGTTAAGAGCGTCTAAAGCATAGAAAACGGGACTGATATGGGTGGCATTGTCCCAGGCCGCCATGGACGCACGCCCATCTGCAACAACCCCGTTTATAGTGCCATGTCCCCGGTACCCTGGCGTGAACACCACAAAGCCCGCTTTCGCATATGCGTCTATCATTTCCGCATACATTGATGCGGGCGTGTAAGAGAAATGAAACTCCTTTGCTGCATGATAGCCCACCCAGCCATGCAGGAAGACGATCACGGGGTAGCCTCCCGCAGGGGCAGGCGTATTCGGAACATCGATGCGTGTGTAAAGTCGCAAACCTTCTGAGCGGTAGCTAGCAATTACGCTCGCATAGGCTGGCTGGTCTTTTCCAAAAAACTTCTCAGCGTAAGCCTTAGCAGCCGGACTTTTCATCAGGTCAGTTTGAATAGCGAGTGAGGAGCCAAATCGCCTCTTGCGCAGAGAGTCGATCGTCAGGCCTTCTAGGCTCTGGACCCTTACACCAACCTCCACATCGGCTCTTGCCGATGTCGGCCAAGCAGGCGTATCCGATGCGACCGGGGACGCAGTCAGCATTGCCACAACAATCACGGCGCTCATCTTTGATCACCTGAAATGCAATGGGCCGACTCCAATACGAAGCCGGCCCAAAGATTGTGCTCACTTACAGAGAAGCAAGCCTTTAGAATTTGGCTCCCGCGCGAATGCCATACATGCGGGGGGCATCGTAGCTTTGGTTCAAACCACGCGATCCAAATGTCGCACGATTTAGGGTTATCTCATTAGTCACGTTATTCGCGAAACCCTCTAGGGAGAAACGATCGTCCGCCGATGTCCAACCAATGCGCAAATCAAGCTTTGCATAACCTGGCTGATAATCAAGAACCGTATTGGTATCGGTGTTGAAATATCCGCCCGACCAAAGAAGTGTGGCCTGCGGCGTAATTTTTCCGGACTCCCCAAGGTCAAAGTCGTAAGAGATCAAACCGGTCAACTTATACTTGGGGCTATATGGAACCTGGTTTCCCGAGTAGTTCAAGAAACCCGTGTAGTTGGCTGGGGCCGGCGTGTTCGCGTAGTTATCGTATTTAGCTTCCATGAAAGTTGCCGACATACCGATGTTAAGGTTGTCGACCGGAACGGCCTGCAGCTCGATCTCGACACCCTGGCTGTGAGCCTTGGCAGCATTCAAAATAACCGAGGTCGTGGTGGTGCCACCCGCAGGATTTGTAACGACGAACTGGTTCTGGACTTGAAGGTCTTTAAACTCGTTGCGGTAAAGCGAAAGATTAAGTTGCAGACGGTTGTCCATGAAACGGTTCTTTGAGCCAATTTCATATGCAGTCACGCTCTCTGGGCCAAAGCCGGCCGGCAGTCGTGGATCGGTGAAATTGCCACCATTGAAGCCGCCAGAGCGAAAGCCGGAAGATACCGAAGTATAGAGCATATTTTCGTCGCTCACGTGATATTCAGCACCGAGCCGCCAGGTCGTTTTCTTGAAGCTCAGGTCAATTTTCTGACCTGTGTCGGTAACAGAGACGATCCTTTGTCGAGCATCCGTCAAGGCCGTGTGACGCCGAATGACCTTATCATCGTTGGTGTAACGAATACCACCAGTCAACCGCAGCTTGTCGGGGGCGAGCCAATATGAGGCCTGACCAAATAACGCATTCGACTCAGTCTTCGGAAAACCGGAGGCGAAGGCGCAGCCAGAGGTGTTCCGGGCGGCCGTTGGACAGCTTGAAAACACAGAGTAATCGATGTTTTCACGGAAGTAAAAATAACCAAGGATCCACTCAAGCGAGCCCTGGCCGTTCGAAGCCAGCTGAACTTCCTGGCTCAACACATTGAGCTTGTCTTCTTGGCCATCAACGTTGCCAGCTCGAGCGGAGAAGTCATTGTCGGCGTTACGAAAAACCTTGTAATCAACATAGCCGGTAATCGACTTTACGACAAATGGTCCGACGTCCATCGACAGGTTGAGGCTGACGGCGTTCTGCGTCAAATCCTGTTCTAACTTCGTGTCGCCCGGATAGAAATGCGGATCAGAGTTGACAGCGACACCCGTCAACCCAGGGAAACCCGTGCGCGGCAGATCATAGAGAACTCGGCTCGGTGTGCCATTGATGTCGAATTGACCTGCAGCATTCACGAAGACACCGCCCACGCGGTAGCCAAAGGCTGCAATACCTGTCCCTTTCTCCCTCCAGTGCGTGTAACGAAGTTGTGCTTCAAGGCCCTCAACAGGCTCCATCTTTAATCCAGCACGGAGATAGGTCGTGTCCCGATCGCCGATATCAAGCGAGCTGTTTTCCCCCTTGATGTAGCCATCCATCTTTTCGCGCAATCCGGCAACACGAAAGGAAACTTTGTCGCCTATCGGCACATTCACAAACCCGTCAGCACGCCTCCGATCATAACTGCCATATTGCAAGTTAAGGCTCGCCCCAAACTCGTTGGAGGGCTCATTCGAGGTCACAGAAATGTTACCACCAAACGTATTTCGACCATAAAGCGTACCTTGAGGTCCTCGCTGCACCTCGACGCGGGCGATATCGACAAATGGCTCATTCGCCATCGACGCTCGGCTTCTGTAAACATTGTCCATAAAGAAGCCAATCGTGGGATCGCCAGAAACCGCGACATTCTCCGTCCGGACACCGCGGATGGCAGGACGCGCATCGGAACCGGACTTGCCGAACGAAAACCCTGGCGTGAGCACCTCTACGCGCGACAGATCACGAACGTCATTCTTGGCTAGAGCGTTCGACGTGATTGCGGTAACTGAGAGCGGCACATCCTGCACATTCTCGGCTCGCCGCTGAGCAGTTACGACGATGTCTTCGATCCCGGTTTTTGGGTCGTCATTGCCCTCTTGCGCGTATGCCTGCGTGCTGAAACTCACGGCCAAGGCCATCGCACTTATTCCAAACAGATGCTTGCTTCCAAATGACTTGGCCACTGTAGCCTCTCCCCTTTTCCATCTTTTAACTAGGCTACATCCTGCAATAACTTGACTGCGAATTCAAATAAAAAATGACTGCGGATGCTTCAATTGAAGTGGCCCAAAAAAAAGGCGCAATTTCAAGGAAAATTGGATGTTTTCAGACCTAGATAAGCAACGTCTTTGATTTTGGATTGCATCCGAAGTCATATAATCTATGCTAATTGCTGCCGTTGGGCGTTACAGATAGTAGGAGGAACCAGTTTGGCACGCTTTCTGAAAACAGGGATCACGGAAGACGCTGCCGCTGAAGCGGATGCGCAGGTGCGTTCCACAGTCGAGAGCATCATTTCAGACATCAAAGAGCGCGGGGACGCCGCGGTGCGAGACTGGTCGGAAAAATTCGATAGCTGGTCTCCAAATGACTTTCGCCTCTCGCCAGCCGAAATCGAAGATGCCTATGCGGCGCTTGATCAACAAACGATCGACGACATTCGCTTTGCGCAAGAACAGGTGCGAAACTTCGCCAAAATTCAGCGTGACTCACTGAAGGACGTTGAAGTGGAAACGCTTCCAGGCGTTATTCTTGGTCACAAAAACCTGCCAGTCAATTCAGTCGGTTGCTACGTGCCAGGAGGGAAGTACCCGCTAGTAGCCTCCGCTCACATGAGCGTTGTCACCGCTAAAGTGGCTGGCGTCAAAAGAGTTGTCTCGGTCGCACCACCCTATGAGGGCCGCCCCAACCCTGCAATGGTTGTGGCAATGCACATGGCGGGAGCTGACGAAATCTATTGCGTTGGTGGAGTGCAGGCTGTGGCGGCGATGGCATTGGGAACAGAGACCATTGCACCTGTCGACATGATTGTCGGCCCAGGCAACGCCTATGTTGCAGAGGCCAAGCGCCAACTTTTCGGGAGAATAGGGATAGACCTCCTTGCCGGCCCCACTGAGACGCTAGTGATCGCTGATGAGAGCGTTGATGGCGAGCTTTGCGCGGCGGATCTTCTGGGGCAGGCAGAGCATGGGCCGAATTCTCCAGCCATTCTACTGACAAACTCAGAGAAGCTGGCCTTGGAAACAATGGCAGAGATAGAGCGTCAATTAAAGGTGCTGCCCACCGCTGCGATCGCGGCAAAAGCATGGGCGGAATACGGTCAGGTGATCGTGGCAGATTCATACGAAGAGATGGTAAAAATTGCAGACCAAATTGCATCTGAGCACGTTCAAGTGATGACTGAGGATCCAGAATATTTTCTGTCAAATATGACAAATTATGGAGCCTTGTTTCTGGGCCCGCGGACGAACGTCTCTTATGGCGATAAAGTGATCGGTACAAACCATACCCTACCAACCAAAAAGAACGCCAGATTTACCGGCGGCCTATGGGTTGGAAAGTTTATCAAGACGTGTACCTATCAGCGCGTACTGACAGACGAAGCTAGCGTAATGGTGGGGGAGTATTGCTCTCGCCTCTGCGCCATCGAAGGCTTTGCAGGTCACAAAGAACAGGCTGATATCCGAGTTAGGCGATATGCAAAAGAAAAAGCAGACTGAGGTAGCGGGCGCAACTTCGTACGATGTAGCAAGACTAGCTGGTGTATCACAATCAGCGGTAAGCCGTGCCTTTCAAAAAGGCGCGTCGGTTGCGCCATCCACGCGTGATCGTATCATGAAGGCAGCGAAGGCGCTGGGTTATCAGCCTAATGCCTTCGCGCGGGGTTTGATTACGAAAAAGACCCACCTGGTTGCAGTAATTATCTCAAATCTTACGAATCTCAATTATCCGGAAGTGCTTGCAGAATTGACTCACCGCCTTTCGCATGAGGGAAATCGCGTTCTTCTGTTTACCCTTGCTGCTGAATCAGATGTGGATGAGGTTCTGGAACAGGTTTGGCCATATCGCGTCGACGGCGCAATTGTTGCGGCGCGGCTGAACGATGACCAGATCCAGCAGTTTAATGATCGCGGGATACCTATCATTCTCTATAACCGGGTCGGCGACACAGCACCGGCAGCGAGCGTCTGTTGTGATTCCGCTGGTGGCGAGCGCGAACTAGTCAGGCGATTGCTTGCCGGAGGGCACAAAAACTTCGGAATTATTG
>JACCDH010200240.1_pt1 | contig 14749 bp, 12 predicted proteins | sample 7442481 | NCBI WGS metagenome assembly JACCDH01 (sample SAMN15323433, study PRJNA562643) | freshwater metagenome | isolation source: river surface water | place: USA:Blue River Watershed | collected 2017-08-15
GAATAAATATATCAGTCCAATTCATCTAGGACTTATTCCTGTGGCTGTGGGTTTGGTGAATTGGACGGCAACACCTTGTTATTGATAATTAGCGGCGTGCCATTCTTCAACTTAAGCTGACCACTAGTAACAACCGTAGCACCCTCTTCAACCCCTTTGAGAATTGCCACTTGATCGCCACGCGTTAGTCCTGTAGTTACAAAGACCTGTTGAGCCTCAAGTGCAGGCTTGCCCTGCTTATCCTTTTTACCAGTTGGCTTAGCAATAAACACTGTTGAGCCATACGGGTTATAAGTCACTGCAGTTTGAGGCAAGGTCAGCAACTTCACTTCATCGCCCAACTTAATATTCACATTAGCAAACATGCCTGGCAAAATTTTCTTATCCGGATTCGCCAACTGGGCCTCAATCTGAATATTACGTGTATTGGTATCGACCTTCGGACTCACAGCAGTAACCTTGCCAGTAAAGCTTGCGCCCTTAAATGCATCAGTCGTCACCACAATTTCTTGTCCAACCCGAATCTGTTCAGCATTACTTTGCGGAAGATTGAAATCGACAAAAATAGGATCTAAAGTTTGAAGGGTGAGCAACTTGTCACCTGGGTTGACGAATTGACCAGGGTTAATCATCACGATACCGACACGGCCAGTGAAGGGGGCTTTTAGATTCTTCTTAGCGACTAAGGCTGTTTGCTGCTCTACCTGCGCCTGCTTAGAGGCAGCATCAGCTTTACTAGTATCAAAGACATTCTTACTAATCGCCTGAATTTCTAATTGTTGCCTATCGCGTTCATTAATTACCTTAGCTAAATCTGCCAACGCTTTTAATGAATTGAGTTGTGCAACATCTGAGGCGTCATTCAGTTTAATCAGCAAGTCGCCTTCTTTTACATCCATACCCGATTTAATGGGTACAGTTTGCACAAGGCCACCGATTTCAGTGCTGAGATCTACCCCTCTAAATGCGCGTACATTACCAACGCTAGAAAGCTTAGGCTGCCAAGCAGTCGTCTCCACTACCATCGTGGAAACAGTTGCAGGAGGCAAGCCCATGCCAGCGATGAAATGCTTAATCATGAAAGTCTTGAGTTGATTGAACCCAAAGATCAAGCCAAGCAACAAAAATACACCACACAACATAATGGTCATGCGTCGACCCAATGGGGTCATAGACTGTAACTTGGCATTTGCCTTGCTACGTATAAAACGATCGCGCAAACGTAACCAGAACCCTTTTACTTTCCCCCAAAGCGCAATCAGCTTCTCGCGAAGTTTCCACTCGACCGCCTTCGCAAGCGTCCAAGCCCACAAGGCAAGCGCGACTGCAGTTACTTTGGTTTTAATTGTTTCCAGAAGTTTCATTTTGATCTTTGTTCGCTATGGCTTTTGGTTGAAAGGCTGGGCTGGTTCGATTCCACCAGCCGCCGCCTAGTGCTGCAAATAATGCTGCTGTATCTGAGAATCGGGTTGCTTGTGCAGAAACCGATTTGACTTTAGCAATTTGATATTGATTTTGGTAGTAGAGAACAGCTAAGTAGCTAGCAGTGCCTAGCTTGTATTGCTGTTGCACTAATTCCAAAGTTTCATAAGCGTAACGCTCTGCATCTGATGCTGATTTCAATGCTTGTGCGCCAGTCTCGAGAGCTCGCAATGCATCGGCTACCTCTTGAAAGGCTTTGAGTACGGTCGCTTGGTATTGGTAAACCGCCTGCTCATAATTCGCAACAGCGCCACGACGTTGCGCTAATAATTGTCCACCCTGAAAGAGTGGCTGAAAGATTCCACCGGCAACCGACCATAGGGATGCGTTCGGCCCAAATAGGGCTGCGCTAGTCAGTGCTGCAGAACCAATAGCGCCAGTGATATTAAATTGTGGCAATAAATTGGCAGTAGCCACCCCCACCAAAGCATTGGTGGCCTTGAGCTGTGCTTCTGCAGCACGTACGTCTGGGCGTTGGCGCACAAGGCTCGATGGCACTGAAAGCGGTAGCTTCTCTGGCAAATGCAAAGACTTCAAATCAAACTTCGTGATCTTGGCATTGCTGGGTAGCTCACCGACTAATACGGCCAACTGATTGCGTGCAAAGGAAAGGTTGCGCTCATAAGTAAACAAATCCACTTGGGAGTTGGATCCCAAAGTTCTTTGTGATGTCACATCCACTCGAGAAACCGTACCAATCGCTAGTTGCTTTTCTGTTACCTCAGCTAAATTTGTTTGTGCCTTCAGAATTTCTTCTGTAGCCTGCATCTGTGCACGCAAAGCCGCTTCACGTACTGCACCAGTAACAATATTGGCGGTCAGCGAAAGATATGCGCCCTCCAACTGAAACTGCGCAATCTCTGCTTGCGCTCTGGCACCTTCTACTGCGCGCCGTGCCCCGCCAAAAACATCAAGCTTGTAGGTGACATTTACAGAAGCGTTGTAGAGGTTGTAAGTATCAGAGCCATAAGGCAAGCCATAAATAGCAGAAGGCTGTAACTGTCGAGTAGCCCCACCATTTAAACCAATTGCTGGGAAGTACTGCCCACCAATTTGTGCGCTGACATTTTCTTGGCTCGCACGCAGAGCAGCATCAGCCGCACCTAAATTAGGGTTTTGCTGCAAAGCTTTTTTGATCAATACATCTAGCTCGGGAGATTTAAATAATTCCCACCATTGGGCCTCAATATCAGCGCCTTCAATAAATTCTTGATTCGTTCCACCGGGTACTCCAGGTGCAGTAGCCAACTTTTGTGAAAGTGCAGTTTCGGTATACCCAGATGTATTCGGAGCATCAGGTTGCTTAAAGTCTGGACCTACCGCGCATGCAGAAAGAAATCCCGTAAAAATAAACGGAAGCAAACGCAAACTAGAGAAATCCTTAGAGCCAAACATGAATGGTGACAAATATCCTTTTCTACAGTAGATATTTGAACACACTTTTCTAATTGAGTCTGTGTAACACCTTGATTTGACTAATAAATTTTGTACACAGCTATGCGTAGAAGTCAAACGGATTTTTTAATCCCCAACCCTATTCTAATTAGGCAATTCTTCCAAAGCTTCCACTGTTGAAATCTTGCATTGCTTGGGCAATTTCCTCTTGGGTATTCATAACAAATGGGCCATATCCAACGATAGGTTCATTAATCGGCTCGCCACTCAGCAGCAAAGCAATAGAGTCCTCAAGCACATTCACTTGAATATCTTGGCCCTGATTGCTAAACATCAGCATCTGAGCATCTTTAGCAACTACACCCTCACCGGCCTCAACTGCACCCTTGAGTACAACTAGGGATGCATTCCAAGACTCTGGCACAGAAATACTTATTGAGCCTTTCTTCAGCTTCAAGTCAATCACATTCATTGGGGTGAAGGTGTGAGCGGGGCCTTGGTGACCATCAAACTTCCCAGCTATGATGCGCGCTTGCCCTGCACCATTCTGTAAATCAAGCACAGGAATCTGTTTATCCACAATGGCTTGATAAGCTGGCTTAGTCATTTTGAGTTTTGCTGGCAAATTCACCCAGAGCTGCACCATTTCCAAAGTGCCGCCGCTTCTAGCAAAACTTTCTGAGTGAAACTCTTCATGCAAGATACCAGACCCAGCAGTCATCCACTGCACATCACCAGGGCCAATTACACCGCCTTGACCCGTTGAATCTTTATGTGCCACCTCACCTTCATAAACAATGGTGACCGTTTCAAAGCCGCGATGTGGGTGTGAGCCCACACCCTTGCGCTCATTTGTGGATGGGAACTCAGCTGGGCCCGCATAGTCCAGCATCAAGAATGGGCTCATTTGCTTGCCCAGGTCTTGATAGAAAAACAAGGTGCGCACAGGAAAACCATCGCCTACCCAGTGACCCCGATCATTGCCTTGTATGCCAATCAGTTTTTTCATCATTCTCTCAGGAGCATCCATTACTGCGTACAAATATTTGTACTGAATTGAGACTACTCGACCGTAACGCTCTTTGCGAGATTGCGGGGCTTATCGACATCAGTGCCAAGGGAACAAGCCGTGTGATACGCCAAGAGTTGAAGCGGGACTACATGCAAGATTGGAGATAAATTGCCGTAATGCTCGGGCAAACGAATCACGTTGATACCCTCGCTACTGGTGATATCAGTATCTTGGTCAGCAAAGACATAAAGCTTTCCACCACGGGCTTTGACTTCTTGCATATTGGATTTGAGCTTTTCCAATAAGTCATCCTTTGGAGCCACTGTAACCACTGGCATCTTTTCAGTTACCAAGGCCAGCGGGCCATGCTTTAACTCACCAGCTGGATAGGCCTCAGCATGAATATAAGAAATCTCTTTTAACTTGAGCGCACCTTCAAGGGCAATCGGATAATGCATGCCGCGCCCGAGAAATAATGCGTTTTCACATTTAGCAAACGCAGAACTCCAAGCCATGATTTGTGGCTCAAGGGCTAAAACTGCATGCAATGCTTTTGGCAAATGACGCAAGTCACGCAAGAGCTCTTTTTCTCTCTCAGGATTAAGTTTGCCAGCACGCTTAGCCAATGAAACGGCCAAAAGATAAAGTGCAAGCAGCTGAGTGGTAAATGCTTTTGTAGAAGCAACGCCAATCTCAGTGCCAGCCTTGGTCAAGAAATTCCAATTGGTTTCGCGGACCATGGCGCTACTTGCCACGTTGCAAATCGCCAAGGTGTATTGATGTCCTAAAGCTTGGGCATGACGCAAAGCTGCTAAGGTATCTGCAGTCTCACCAGACTGAGAGACCACCACAATTAATGTATTCGGATTAGGAACGGTTGTGCGATAACGATATTCACTAGCAATCTCAACTTGCGTCGGAATGCCAGCCAAATCCTCTAACCAGTATTTAGCAACACAAGCAGAGTAGTAACTAGTGCCGCAAGCCAAGATCAAAATTTGATCAAACTTTTTCCATTGCTCGGGATCTGCACTAAAGAGCTCTGGACCAAAACTAGCGATGTTGGCTAACGTGTCACCAATTGCTCTTGGTTGCTCAAAAATCTCTTTTTGCATGTAATGCTGATAAGGCCCCAGATCCACAGAGTCAGCTTGAGCTGGCATTGGCTTTTGCTCACGCTGTGTAGTCTTACCCAATTGATCAATGATCTCAACACTCTCTGCCCCAAGAACAGCAACATCACCCTCTTCTAAATACATCATTGAATGTGCGCGACCTGCTAAAGCCAAGGCATCAGAAGCAAGGAAGTTTTCATTCTCGCCGAGTGCAACCACCAATGGAGAGCCCACACGTGCACCCACCAAAATATCTGGACGATCTTGCGCGATCACACCAATTGCATAAGCACCATGTAGCCGCGGTAATACAGAGCGCACCGAAGCAACCAGATCTGCCTGCTTACTTGCTACATAAGCTTGATGAATTAAATGCGCAATCACTTCAGTATCTGTTTCCGAAGTAAATACATAGCCCACAGACTTCAATTCAGCACGTAGTGATTCGTAGTTTTCAATAATGCCGTTATGCACTACAGCGATTAATCCACCAGAAATATGGGGATGTGCATTTTGTGTGTCAGGTTTACCGTGGGTTGCCCAGCGAGTATGTGCAATACCTAGGGTGCCATGAAAATCCTTGCCCTGCTCTGCTAGCTCAGAAACACGAGCAGTAGTGCGAGCGCGCTCAATGGGGTGTTTAGCATCATTGCTATTAATTACTGCAAAACCACAAGAATCGTAACCGCGGTATTCAAGACGACGCAAACCTTCAATTAAAACTTCAACAATATTCTTACGCGATACCGCGCCAACAATTCCGCACATTATTTTTTAGCTTTCACGGATTTTTTGGTGGCTACTTTTTTTACAGCAGCCTTCTTGATTGCCAACTTTTTCTCTTGCGGCTTTTTATCTTGCTTTACTGGGCGTTGCCACTGCAATGAAATTTGCTTGGCTCGTGACACGGTAAGTTGATTCGGCGGGGCATCTTTAGTCAGGGTTGTGCCCGCACCTAATGTGGCACCACGGCCAACGCGCACTGGGGCCACCAACTGTGTATCCGAACCAATGAAAACATCATCTTCAATGATGGTTTGATGTTTATTGACACCATCGTAGTTACAAGTAATCGTACCGGCACCGATATTGACTCTAGAGCCTACGATCGAATCACCCACGTAGGCCAAGTGATTGGCTTTGCTATTGGCGGCAATCTTGCTGTTCTTCACTTCGACGAAGTTGCCAATATGCACATCATTGGACAGATCTGCACCGGGACGCAAACGAGCATAAGGCCCAATCAGCGAGCTTGCGCCAACTTGAGCTCCATCGATATGGCTATATGGATGGATTGTGACATCCTTGCCAATCACGCTATTGCGAATAATGCAGTACGGGCCTACTTTTGTGCCAGCAGCTAAAGTCACGCAACCTTCAAATACACAGCCAACATCAATGAAGACGTCCGTGCCACACTCGAGTGTTCCTCGAATATCGATACGCGCTGGATCAGCCAAAGAAACACCGGCATCCATTAAAACGTTTGCTTGATTGAGCTGATGTACTCGCTCTAAAGCAGCTAACTGATCACGACTATTAACGCCAACAGTTTCATACTCAGCATCAGCTTGCGCAGTACGAATGGGGACTCCATCCTTAACTGCCATCGCAATGACGTCAGTTAAATAGTATTCACCCTGGGCATTACTGGCTCGCAATGCCTTCAACCACTTCTTCAGTGAATTGGTTGGCAGAACCATAATGCCGGTATTAATTTCTTGAATGCGCTTTTGCTCTGGTGATGCATCTTTTTCTTCAACAATCGCTTTTACCGAACCATCGATATCTCGCACGATACGACCATAGCCTGTTGGATGATTGAGGTTTTGAGTCAGGAGCGCCAAAGCAGAATCTTGACCACGCACGCCATCAGCCAATTTAGCTAATTTAGAGAGCGTCTTTTTACTTGTAAGTGGCACATCGCCATACAGAACCAAAGTAGGTGCATCTACATCCAGTTTGGGCAATGCTTGTAATAGAGCGTGGCCTGTTCCTTTTTGCTCAGCCTGCAATGCAGTAGCAACTTTGCCAAAGCGAGAATCTTGCACGCTAGCTGTTTGAAGAAACTCTTTAACATCGGCTGCACCATGCCCAACAACAACGATGGGGCCAGTTTTAGTGTTTTTACCCTGTAAATCCAAGGCTGTATTGAGAACGTGCTGGAGAAGGGGTTTCCCGGCCAAGGTTTGAAGAACCTTGGGTAATGCGGACTTCATCCGCTTTCCCTGCCCAGCAGCCAAAATAACGATGTTCATAAAGAGGGATTATAAGACCCCTGAATCAACGTTCCGCAGGCTATTTCATCGATTTCTGTCTCATCAATCGCTTTATCGCCAGCAGATCTTGCAGCAATACCCGACAACTCAGTAGAAATCTCAAGATTCTTAAAATCAAAGGCCTCACCATCCATTAAATGGGACGGAACAATGTGATGCATTGAGCGGAATAGATTCTCTACGCGCCCGGGGTGCTTCTTTTCCCAATCGCGCAACATCTCTTTCATAGCACCGCGCTGGAGATTGGGCTGACTGCCACAGAGATTGCACGGAATAATCGGGAAGCTCATATCCACCGCATAACGTTCAAGTAGCTTTTCAGGAACGTAGGCGAGAGGACGAATGACAATATGTTTACCATCATCAGATCGCAGCTTTGGTGGCATGCCTTTGAGTTTGCCAGCAAAGAACATATTAAGCATTAATGTCTCTAAGATGTCATCACGGTGATGGCCTAAGGCAATCTTGGTAGCACCGAGCTCATCTGCAACGCGATACAAAATCCCACGACGCAAACGAGAACAAAGACCACAAGTCGTTTTGCCTTCTGGAACTACACGCTTGACGATGCTGTAGGTATCTTGATTTTCAATGTGGTACTGAACGCCCAAAGCCTTTAAATAATTTGGCAAGATCTCCGCTGGAAATCCTGGCTGCTTTTGATCTAAATTGACAGCAACGATCTCAAAATCAATTGGGGCACGCTCCCGTAGCTTCAACAAAATATCAAGCATGGCATAACTATCTTTACCACCCGACAAGCAAACCATTACTCTGTCACCATCTTCGATCATGCCAAAGTCGCCAATAGCTTGGCCGACTAAACGACATAGTTTTTTCTCAAGCTTGTTTTCTTCGAAGACGACTTTACGGATATCACTCATAGCGACTAAATTTTCTGGATTTTCTTTAAGCCTGCTTCATCCGAAATACTTCAACACCAACAGAGTGACAGTCTGGATATACATCAGGCTTAGCTGTACTAACACGAGCAGCAATCACCTTCGGATGCAAGAGCATCGCAGCTACGATGTCATCGCAGAAGGTTTCTTGCAAATGGATATGCCCCTGGGAAGACCGTGCCTTAATGGTCTCACGCATAAAGTCATAATCAACCACTTCTTCCAATAGATCCTTGGATGGCGTATTCATATTCAGCGGGATATAAAGATCTACATTCAGAATAACGCGCTGCTCAGCCTTTTTCTCAAAGTCATGAACGCCAATATTGATATAGATTTCATAGTCACGCAGAAATAAGCGGCGGCAATCCGCAAGTGCTGGATGAGAAAGAATGGCATGCATATTTTTATGAACTCTTTTTGAATTTTTATTGTGTATTAAATTCTTAATTGGTTTTAAACATCACATCGCGTGATGATGGTAATAGATGTTGCCCACCATCAACATATAAAGTAGTTCCTGTGATCGCATTTGAGCTAGCTAAAAATACAGCAGCTTTTGCAATGTCACCTGGTGTGGATGACTTACCTAATGGCGTCATCTGATGTGCCTTACTAAAACCAGACTCAGTTTGGTCGCCTGAGGTCAATGTAATCCCAGGGGCTAAACCAATCACCCTTAAGTGAGGAGCAAAATCTACCGCCAGCACCTCAACGGAAGTAAGGAGTGCTGCTTTAGATAATGTGTAAGACAAATAATCTGGATTGAGATTAATTAATTTTTGATCGAGCAACTGAATCACCGAGGGGATTGATAAATTGCTCTCGCTTACTTTTTTTGTCTGACGCTTGTGATATTCAAACATCAGCTGAGATAGCAAAATAGGTGCAGCTAAATTGACTTGCATGTGGTCTTGCAAACTTTTACCACTCAGTGGAGCATCCGAATTGGCGCGATCATATTCAAAGATGGATGCGCTATTCACGAGACACTCAAGGCTTTGAAACTCAGCAGCAACTGCGGCAAATAGAGAATGGATTTCTGCTTCGCTGGCGAGGTCAGCTTTAAATGCGACAGCTTTACGCCCAAGCTTCTGAATTTCGGCCACAGTTGCTGTAGCATCGGATTCCGAACGGCCATAATGAATTGCGATATCCCAGCCCTGACGAGCAAATTCCAAGGCAATTTCCCGACCAAGGCGCTTAGCTGCACCGGTCACTAAAACCGCTTTATTTTGCTGAGGTGATGGATTTGAACTCAAGTTCACTTAAATTCTCTTAGACTAAGGAGCTATGGATATTACCTTGACCAGCCTTGAAACGGCTCATACAGAACATCTGAGCCAAAAAATAATGGCTGAAATCGCTTCCAAAGGCGGCTGGATGCCCTTTTCAAGGTATATGGAAATGGCTCTCTATGAGCCTGGAATGGGGTATTACAGTGCTGGAGCTCATAAATTGGGTGCTGGCGGTGATTTCACGACAGCCCCAGAGCTGTCCCCCTTATTTGGCGCGGCTATTGTAGAAACCCTTTTGCCCATTCTAGAGGGGCTAAAGGCTCAAGGGCTCCCTACCCAAATTCTGGAGTTTGGCGCTGGCACTGGCAAGTTAGCTGAATCTATTCTCACCCGATTCCACGATCTGGACTTCAACCTGGATCGCTACGACATTATTGAGATCTCACCCGACCTAGCCCAAAGGCAAGAAGAGCGCCTCAAGCAAGTTGTAGAGAAACTGGCCCTATCTACTCAATCCAATTGGTTAAGTTCTTTACCTAACAACTTCAAGGGCATCATTCTGGCCAATGAAGTCATTGATGCTATTCCGTGTGATGCCATCATTTTTCAAAATGGCTTTTGGTATCAACAAGGGGTCGCTGTAATTGATGGCAAGCTTACTTGGTCAGTAGGGCAACCCGTTGAGCAGTCACTACTTCCAGATGCATTGCTGAATGGAAACTTTTCTGAGGGATACCTTACAGAGCTACATCCGCCAGCTAATGCTTGGATGCGCCAAGTAGCTAATCATCTTGATACCGGCCTCTTCCTCACTTTTGATTATGGATTTCCAGAGAGCGAGTACTACCATGCACAACGCCTCGAGGGCACACTCATGGCGCATCATCGACATCATGCCATTCAAGATCCATTTCATCTTCCAGGTCTTTGTGATTTAACTACTCACGTAGAATGGTCTCAGATCGCACGTAGTGCGGTTAAAGAAAAAGTTGATGATGTCTATCTCAGCAATCAAGCAAGTTACTTACTGGATGCGGGCATTGGCGATATTGCGCTTGAAATTGGTGATCCTAGCAAGCCAGAAACTTTCTTACCTATTTCGAATTCTTTGCAGAAACTATTGTCTGAAGCGGAGATGGGGGAACTCTTTAAAGTCTTTGCATTCTCAAAGAAGCTATCTGAGATATTGCCAGATCATGTCTTAGAGGACTTACCAGGCCTTCGAGGTAGAAACCGGCTGTAAGCTTTTAGTTGTTTATGGCTGCAGTAATTGCCAAGAGTCTCGCAGCATCAACCGCACTACGAATTCTTTCACCATTAGTCCTCTGGTCTGCAGGAACACCTTCAATAATTTCCGCCGTGTTGAGCGATTGAGCATTTTGCATTGCTGAAATTAAAGTGCCGACATTTAAACCAATACGTTTAGCTAAATCGAGCAATGCATATCCACGATCTGGCTTGCGCCAAACGTCTGTGCGATTGAACCAAGTCAATATATCAGCGGATTGATATACGCCACCGAGGTCACTAGCTGTTTTCTCAATCAGTAGATTGAGCTCACTAAATATTTCACTGAAATCACGTACCTCATTTGGCATCTTGACGCACTCTGCCCATGAGCGAATTTCACTAGCAGGTAGATGCATGAGGGTTACAGCGCAGCGATCTTCCAGTTGATTTGTGGCATGCAGATATGCAATGAGCTGCTCACGATATTCTTCTTTAGCCAAATGAGATGTCAGCGTTGATGGTAGCAATACCTCAGATGCACCAGCATCTAGCAAAACTTGGAACATGCGCAATGGCTTGCTCGCAGTCAACCCTCTAGCCAACTCCTGCCAGATTCTCTCAGCCGAGAGTGCTGATAATTCATTGGAATGAACAATCGCCTGCAAGGCGGCCATGGTTTCTGGCGCAACTATGAATTCAGGGAAACGCGCTGCAAAACGAGCGATACGCAAAAGACGCAAAGGGTCTTCGGAAAACGCATCGGAAACATGACGAAATACCTTAGCTGCTAAATCTTGCTGGCCGTTATAGGGATCCAAAATAGGGCCCACCCATTTACCACCCGCGTCGACCTCTTGTGCCATTGCATTAATAGTCAAATCGCGACGCTCTAAATCCTGCTCTAGCGTGACCGTCGGGTCAGCATAAAACATAAAGCCTTTATAACCCTTCCCCGTTTTCCGCTCTGTACGCGCTAATGCATATTCAGCCTGTGTCTCTGGATGCAAGAACACTGGAAAATCTTTGCCCACCGGACGAAAGCCCTGAGCAATCATCTCTTCTACGCTAGAGCCAACCACAACATAATCAATGTCGTGTATCGGCAAGCCCATCAGGGTATCCCGAATAGCACCACCGACCGCATAAATCTTCATCGACTTATTTCATGCCTTCTAATGTGCGACGGCTGATGCTAAAGACCTTGGTCAATGCGTCTACTCCATTGAGCGGGAGGATATTAGGCAACTGCATGGATGCAATATTGTCACGCGATATTAAGGTTGGGACAGGCAGAAACTCAAAAGCTAAAGCTTGAAGATGTCCAACAAAATCAGGGACGGGAATAATGGCACATTTTGTGTTGACCTTACGCGCAGCAAATTCCACAATCTCTTTCATGGTGTAAACAGTAGGCCCCACTAAATCATAGGATTGATGAATAGTAGATGGCATTTTTAGTGACTTGGTAAATGCACTAGCCACATCATCCACGCTCACCGGCTGAAACTGTGCCCCAGAGTTTGCTAAGGGCATCGCTGGAAATAACTTTGTCAACTTAGCAAACAAATTAATGAACTGATCTTGGTCACCAAAAATGACGGAAGGTCTAAAAATAGTCCAGTCAAGATTACTGGCCTTTACAGCAGCCTCGCCATCACCCTTACTACGCTGATACATTGACGGGCCATTTGAGTCTGCACCCAATGCGCTCATATGTAGGTAACGTTTTAGGCCGTGCAACTGCATAGCAGTGATAATATTTTTGGGAAGCTCTACATGCGCAGCTTCAAATACTTTTCCATAAGGCTGCGCAGGCTTGTCATGCAGTACGCCCACTAAATTAATGACTGCACCACCAGGCTTGATTCGTGAGCAAAGCTCTTGCAAAACATCAAACTCATGCACATCAGCATCTTCTAGATGCACTTTTGGCAGCATGCGCAATTCACGTGCAGATGCTAAGTGTCTAGTCGGCAATAAAACAGAATAGCCCTCAGATTGCAACTGAGCAGCCAAAACTCTACCGACAAAACCGTTACCGCCAATTAGCAGAATGTCATATTTCATAAAACTCCTATGCAGTTGAAATACTAAGGTAGCTCTGATGCGTTTGCTGCTTTAGGAGCGATTACCCCTAAACGCTGTTTTAAAGACTGTGTCTGACCGTGCATCACTGATGAATAATACGTTGCATTCGCCAAAACGTTTTTTACATAGGTGCGCGTCTCATTAAATGGAATCGTTTCTGCAAAGATCGCACCCTCAGTCGGGCTAGTGAGTTTTTCCCGCCAAGTTTTAGATCGTGATGGTCCAGCGTTATAGGCGGCAGATGCGAGAACCCAAGATCCATCTAAATCTACCAAGACCATATTCAAATAATTACTGCCCAAAGTTAAATTAGTATTAGTGTCTGCCAACTTGTCATTGGTATATGAAGTCATACCAATTTTCTTGGCAACATACTTCGCTGTATTTGGCATCACCTGCATTAATCCTGAGGCACCAACTGATGATGAGGCATTCATGATGAAGCGTGACTCTTGGCGAATCAAGCCATATGCCCACGCCAAGTTCAAATCAATTTGTTTGGCAATTGGTGATAGCTCATCGCGATAAGGGGTTGGGTAGCGTAAGCTAAAGTCATGCTCTTGCTTGGTACGATCAGCCGTATTCACAACGCGGTCGTACAAACCAATCCGCTTAGCGTATTCAGCAGCTGCAAGCAATTGCTTATCACTCATATTGCGCAACTCCCAATTCCAGTCGCGATTGCCTTCAAAGCGCAAATTCATGGCATAGAAGCGCTCACCCCTAATGAAGCCTTTGCGCTGAGACATGGCTTCGATTTCTGCATCACTCACTTTGGTTCTTGCAGGCGCATGATTTGATTTACCCAAGTCTTCGCGAGCAAGCTGCCCATAAAAGTTGTACTGATCAGAAATGAGCTCAAGGTTCTCCCGTGCTTTTTCATTTTGACCGTCAACTTTTAATGCACGTGCATACCAATAAGTCCAAGCGGGATCTCTACTACGAACGACAGGATTCATGCCTTCAATTGCGTTCTTTACCAGCACCCAGTCTTTGGCACGTAGACCTGCCCGCACTTTCCACTCTTGCCCTTCAGTTGAAAGAAGATCGTTATAGCCCAGTTCTTGTTGAAAACGATATGCATCATCCGCATTGGGATCTAATTTCTTTGCAAGGAACTGACCAATTACGCCCCAAGCTACGGCCTGGTTTTCTTTGCTATAGCGCGATGCATTTTGAGAAAAATCTCTAAATGCTTTTGCAGGGTCTGCTTTGGCTACCTTCACAATATCAGCAATCGGATCTTCACCACCCAGGCGACGTGACATGGTGTCAAAACCCATTTCACTAGCAGCACGGCCAATTGCCTTAGCCTCACTTGGCGTCATTCCCCCAGCAACAACTAGGGCGGGTACCAATTCTTGGCAAGCCTGACCAAAATTACGTGGATCTAATAGTATTGCGCGGGCATCGATTGCGACTTTAGTTGGGTTCTCTCCCTGCGCCAATTTTGACTGCAGTGCATAGCACTTCACTTGCGTGTCGTCATCCAAAACAAACTTCGGATATTCAGCATCAAAACTTGACCAATCCTTTCGCTTACCTAAAACGAGTAGCCAATCATTACGCATCCGATCAGCCAGAGCAGTACCTTGATATTGATTTAGAAAAGCCATTACCTGTGAGTCCACATTACTATCGGCTCGCGCCACACCAGCACTATCAAATAGCTGAGGTTTGATTCGGAAATAGCTTACGTAGTCTTCATATGGGTAATTGGAGAGGCTAGCAGCTAAGGTTTGCGCACGGACCGCATCATTTCTTTTGGCCGCTTCACGCAACTCAATAAAGGTGCGATCGCCCTCAGTAACTTCAAAGGCTGAAATTCTGCTCACTTTAGCGGGAACAGTTTTCTTCACCTTCTCAGCAAAAATACTGGGTGAACTGCTCAATAGAGCCAGAAATAGAATTCCGCCCGCAGCTTTTTGCCAAATACTAAAAACATCAAACCTCTTTTTCACCGTCTAGCCTTATCGATTTACTATATCTCTCAATTTTCGCCTGATAA
>JACCDH010697948.1_pt1 | contig 14741 bp, 11 predicted proteins | sample 7442481 | NCBI WGS metagenome assembly JACCDH01 (sample SAMN15323433, study PRJNA562643) | freshwater metagenome | isolation source: river surface water | place: USA:Blue River Watershed | collected 2017-08-15
ATGGATAGTTTAAGGCCTTTCGCTTCCAAGGATGTGTATATTGAATTTGAGATAGATCATGCCGATACTAACAAGGTATATGATACGGTTTGTTATACCATCAATAGAGTTAGTCCAAATGGATTAGAGTTACCCCTGTCTGAATCGTATGAAGTAAAAATCATGCATCTGCATTGGTTTGGTAAAAACATTTTAATCAATGATTCACTCTATCAAGACATGTATAACGCCGCGTTTGAAGTTGGTACAATAAACAGTAAAATGGAACGATTTACAACCTATAAAATCGATGATGTTTATTTTGTCGTTCAAGGTTGTTCTGATGGTGCTGGCGGTTACACCCTTGTTTGGATGATTAAAGATGGTGTCATTCGGCAGAGGTTGTTGTGTGAGATTTAATGGGGAGGGTGTTTTATTTATAAAGGAAAGCAAGAGTCTTTTTGTGATATTGTTTGAAACAAATGTTCTCAAATAAATTCAACCTTCACAACATACTTTGGGGTTTCCGTTCTATCTAATGTCTCAAATTGAAGACAAGGTTTAGTCAAACTTACAGGAAGAAAGGCTTCGGTTGTGCGCCTAAAATCTCCTTACCTTCATAGTCGATTAGGTAAGTTCTCAGAAATTGATGGAACTAGCTCAACAGCGATTTCAAAACCACTATGAGCTACGTGCACATGAAGGATAAAATCAAGCAAGCTGGATTGAAGAAGGTGAATTGTGACAATTGAGATTATACACTCAATTGTTGTTCTATTTCAGGCATTTCATCATATGTCCGCCCATTTAAAATTCTTCCATTTTTCTTTTTACTTTTACCTCCCCATTGTTTAAAAAAGAAAGCAACACTTGCTTTTTCACATTGTTCTTGAATATTAAGAACCCAATCAGGATTCATTGGACGAGGTTTGTGGCCACTTTCACCACCAACAATCACCCAGTCAATTTTTTTTAAATTTAAATTATTTAATGGGCCTATCAAAGGCTCACAAGATAGAAATTTGACTTTAGCTTTTGTTTTACGAAGAAAATCAATTCTACTTGTCACTTTTTCGTTTTCAATTGAGACACCCATCCAAATATTATGTGTCCACTTTAGCTCTTTCTGGATTTCATATAGTCGTTCAGCACGTTTAGTCAACACTTGAAATACATGTTGTGGGTTATTATTCATAACTGTAAAGACTTTTTTTATAAATTCCAGAGGAACGTCTTTGTGAAAAAGATCACTCATGGAATTTACAAATACAATTTTACTATTTTTCCATGTGTAAGGAATACCTAGTTGGTCTACATGCATTTTGATTTTAAAACCTTCTGAATATTTCTCAACTCCCATAGCTTTGAGCCGCCTGGACATTATTTCTGCATAGCAAAATTTGCATCCAGACGATACTTTGGTGCACCCAGTTGTTGGGTTCCAAGTCATTTCTGTCCATTCAATACTTGATTGAGCCATTTTACAAATTTAAGGTTAATTGAGCTTTTGTTCTTTTTTGTACTTCAGTGAAAAATTTTTCACCAGTAGGGTGTTTTGAATAAAAAGATAGATAATATAGGGGTAAATTTTTTACATTTGACCGGATTTGGTGCATATGCTTTGTAGATTGATAGCCCAATTTAATCATCTGTTCTTGAAATTTTTCCGCTAAAAATTTAACGAAGTCTTTTTTGTTATTTATTCCATCTTTTTCGAACATCTCTCTCCAATTTTCTAGACCTAAATATCTAGATATTTGGTTGTTTTCTTCATTCAAATAATTATCAAAATTTCTATTTGCATCCATATGTAAAGCTTGCAAGATTAAAAAGTCCATCAATTTTGAGCCTAAATTCGCTATTGTTGAAAAGTTTAAATTTAAAGAATATGGATCAACAAAACAAAATGGCAGCAAAGTGTTTCCTTTGCTAAATTTTGGAATTGCTTGAATTACTTTATCTACATTTGCATTACTATCACCTTTTATTAATTCACAATTTAAGTGACTAAAGTCTCTTTTAATTCTATGTTGAAGTGCTTCAAATCTTTGCTCATCTTGTTCACAGAGAATATACTTTGTAAAAGGATTTGGTATTGACATCGCAAGTAAAGCAGAATTCAAATAAGTTTTGTTGTTTTCAATAATTTTAGCATATCCTGCACCTGCAAACAAATCAATATAAACTATTTGGCTCCATTTCGATTTCATCCCACTTGTGAATATATCACAATAACTGCCAACTAGTTTGTATTTTTCTAGTGACCATTCTCTGACCTCTGGTGTGTACAAGCCATCTTCCGAAACTTGAATTTGAGAATTAAATTTTTCCATAGTTTATTTTTTAGTTTTATACTGATTTACTTTTTGTTGCAAGAAAATATTTATACCATTTTAAGAGCTTTAAGCATGCCAGAATATTTCAATTTGTAACTATCATTATATTCTGTTTCAAAATTATCAATTTCTTCATGACTATTGACATTCCAATAATAATAAAGATGAGTTCCCTTTTGTTTAATAAATGGGAAATCATCATTAGGAAAAGTTAAATCATCAGGAATATTTTCAGTAATAATGCGACATTGCCCCGGCTGAATTTTCGGTGTACCTGTTTCATTATCTAAAAAAGCTTGAACGTATGCGTTACCATAGATTTGGTTTTTTTCAATTCCGTCAAATTCTAATTTGTCTTGATAATCAAAATGGCCATACGAAACTGAAGTAGTTAGCATGTAGTCATTTTCTAGCATTCTCAAATTTATTATTTTTATCACTGATAGTAAATTTGATAGTTTTTCGTTAATTGTTCCTGTTCGAGCAAATAGAATACCACAATCGGAAACAAAGAATCCCTCCACTTCATGAATTTCACTTAAAGCATTGTAACCTGATTGATAAAATTGTTTTAATGCGGCAAGAGCTTTTTGGTCATTTTTCATTAGCTCTTTGAATCCAGATATGTCTATGAAGGCCACAAATGTGTGACCAGTGAAATTTTGAATTGGCATATTTTTTAAGTGAAAATTGCGACTTACTACAACATCATTTTTGGAATATTGATGTTTTTAAAGTTTGATTTTAATTTAGTTTTCTTGTTTTTGTTCGTAAATTAAATTCAAAAATTCCAAAACACCAAATTAGAATTCAGATATTCTAAAACTAGTTTAAGTATTAGAATATCTGATCTGATCTTTTTTATTTTGGGTGTTTTGACTTATTGTAAATACTTGCGGTTGTCTTTACCAATAATTTCATAATTTTTTCCCATTGAGATTCATTTATTAATATCAATAACCCATTAGCTAATTGTAGATCACTTTCTAAAATTTCGGGCGGGATTTGTGTCTTTTTTTCAAAGTCTGTATCTATTTCATCTTTATTCCAATAAAGTAGCAAAATAGTACCTATAAAAAATAACTGTGGATTTGTTTTGTATATATGAGGGTTAATAAAAGTAGCGTCATTAGGATCGTTTTTATTATAAGTGCATAATAATGCAATTCTATGGTTATCGGTGAAAAGATTTTCAGTAATTTCTTTTGGGTTTGTGTATATGCATTGAAGAATCTTTACTCTAATGGCTTCTAATTCACTTTCATCTAATGGGGAGTCTTTCCCTTTAATGACTTGATCAATGCATTGTCTCCAAATAATGCTTTGAAAAAAAGTTTGAAGGATATTAGGGTGAATATTTAATTCTAGATATTTTGTATCAGATTTAGTTCTTTTAATTTCAGTTCCTTTCCCAATATTATCAATAATAGCTTTTAATTTGGTTTGAACTTCAGATTCATACAATGCTAAATTATCTTCACATTTTTTGCAAAATATACCTCGATGCGTATGTGGTTCAGGTTTAATTTCTGTAGTTTCTGTTTGTTTATTCTGTGGGCCAAAATAGACATCTATTGTACTCTCATTTGGGTCTATTGTATAGATTTCTTCAATGTGTCTTTTTCCAAATGTACCAGAAGCAATTCCAGCTGGGGTCATATGTGACTTTATTGCATATACATCATTGGTTTTACACAGTATACATTTTTTATTCATAATTAGTTTCTAATATTTATATTACAGCATCATAAATAAAATGGACATCAAAATCTAATGTATCTTCACCAAATGTGAGTTCAATTTCGATTTGAACGGGAAATTCATTCTTCAGAAATTGAAATTCGACAATGCTGTGTGGTATTTGAATTGGAGCTTCCAATTCAAATACTGGTTGGTAATGCATCGGCGATATTAATCCAGAAATCGTATGCACTGAACTGAATGTTGTGGCTCCCGTTTTACTTTTCCCTTGAATTTTATAACCTATATGCTGTCGATTTGCTTTTTCTCCCCATTCAGTGGGCATTGTCCATTTGAATTTTGGCTGTAATATTATTTTTTTAATCACTATTTCCTGAATAGGGCTATCCAATTGGAAATGCTGTACGCGGTTTTCATTTGTTAAAATAAATTGAATATCTTTTTTTATCATCTTTCTAGTTTCATTGACATAACTGGTGCTTTTGCCTATTCCAATTTTAGAAATAGTTCTATTTTGTATTAAATTGCTTAATATTTTTTTTGCTGTCGGCAGATTAATGTTCAGTTTCTCCGAAATTTCACTTGATTTGCTATATGGGTTATTGTCGAGAAAACTAAGGATTTCCTGTTCTTTATTGCTCAGTCGAGCTGTAGTTTGCTGAGTTTGTAATTTCTCCTCTAATTGATTCTGAATTTGTAGTAGGCAATCCATGAAAAAATTCATCCATTCACTCACATTTTCTCCAGGTCTTTGTCTTTGCGTATTCATTAAAACTCCATAGTATTCAGCCTTTCTGTTTTCAATTTCGTGCTCAAAACTGACATATTGAATCCATGAGTACCCATTCTTTAACAAAAGAAGTGTTCCAAGCAATCTACTCAATCTGCCATTACCGTCTTGGAAGGGATGGATGCTTAAGAAGTCATAGACAAACAAAGCGATTTTTATAATGGGTAGTGTTTCTGTGTCTGTATTATACCATTCAAACAAAGCTTGCATGGCGTTTTCTGTTGGAAAGCCAGGCTCAGTTGTTTGAAAGATGGTTCTTTTGCTGCCATCTGAGCGTGTTTCATCTACAGAGTTTGAATGCTGCTTATAATTGCCTCTATGCCATTCATCTTTTTCGCTGTATTGCATGAGGATTTTATGAAGGTTTTTTATTTCACTTTCTCTGATTTGAATGTTCCTGTAGTTCTCTGAAATGATATCAAGAGTTTTAAAGTAACCAGCAACTTCTTGTTGGTCTCTTTCCTCAAGCTTGGCAATTTGTAATTTACTGATAAGTACTTCAACTTCTTTATCAGTCATTTTGGATCCTTCTATTCTGGTAGATGCGCCAACGCTTCTTACCGTTGCAATTGATTTCAGTTGTTTTAAACTGGCGCCCTCTCGTCTTTCAATTCCGGTCCACTCAGCATCAAAGCGGTCAATTTTACTGATTTCATTAACCATCTTCATTGAAAGGTCAAGGTTGAGTGTATGTATTTTCTGAGTCATTTTATCCGTATTTATCCGCAAATATCCGAAAAAATATCCAAATAAACAAGAAAAATTATCCGTATTTATCCGTAAATATCCGTATTTGTGCCAAAAAATATATGCAATGACATATAAAATTTGCTTCATGTAAATCCAGAACTTGCCCGAATTCCTCAAAGTCAAGCGCATCGAAATTGATCCTAAAAAGGAACAATTCGCTATCAAATCCGGCATAGGGTTAACCGCAATCCGGAAGGTGGAACAAGGCAAAACAAATGTGCAATTGGATAAGGTGCATCATCTGCTTTTGATATTTGAGCATGAACTGGCGTGGCGCCTGTTAAATTGTACTAGATAGTGAAACTGAATTTTAGTTGACAAAATATTCCCTAGCTTTTTAAATGGATGAAATTTATAAGGAGATGCACAATTCTACTATGAGTGGAATTATTCCCGATTTTTGGGAATTTATGGCTAAATGGTTATAATTGCTGAAACTTTATCTTTAAAACTATGATTTGTAGCCCTATAGAATTACATAATTTTTTATTTACGGATGGTCTGCCTGCCAATTCCGGTTTATTGATATATCTTAATAAATGATGATTGACAAATCTATCAGCGAGACAATCGGCAGAGGCATTAGGGAAGGGAAATATCTCGATATCAGATATAAGAATAAAGAGGGTGGATTCACACGATTTTGGATCTGTGTTATTGATGTTAACAGTGATGGGGCTTTGTTTGGTAAAATATTTAATCTCACCAAGGATGAACCCATTAAAGATGGAAAAATATTCTTGGCTGGTATTCAAAGTGCCGAGATTCTGGTATTCTCTCAATACGATGTTCCTAAATCTTTAATTGATAAACTGGAGAATGATGAGGCACTTAAAAAGTTTAATTTTAATCGTTACAATGATAATCTGCTCAATTATTATCTTGAATGTTATAAGGCCAATCAGGATCCTTTTTTGCATAAACAACATCTAATTCCGGGTCTCGATTTAAACGTCATTTCAGAACAAAATTCTTACAAGCTTAATCGCGAGCAAATGCAGGCGTTTATGAAAGAAATTTACCAGGATAAGTATGATAAGTTTATGCATTACGAATTGGCCTTTAGCGAGTTTTCAATCGATCTGCATCCCAAAGGAAAATTTATTGTGGCGTATAGAAAACTGCGGTTTGATCCGGTGGAAGAGACTTTATACATCAGTGCTTCGCCAAGTTTTAATCCGAGCTTTTATATCAAGTCTATAAAACATTCTTTGTCGCATTATTTGGATGTAAGTCCAGCAGATTTTGAAAGCGACTATTTGCAAGATAAACATGCAACGATAGAAAAGTTCAGAGACAATTTTCGTTCGGGTGAAATGCTGAATACGAAGCCAGAGATAGTGGTACTAGGATACAAGCAAAGCAACATCAACCAGGTCTATGATGCCATCAATTCTGATATTGCGAATACTCAGTTAGAAGTGCCAATCAAAGCGTTTTTTGAGAAGTCATCTGTATTGGACAGGCAAAACAGAACAGAACCCAATATTGTCTTATACGATGAGCAAGTCAATATTGATCAACTGCGAACAGTATACAGTGCTTTAAAATACCCTATCACCATTGTTCAAGGTCCACCAGGGACAGGCAAGACCCAAACGATCTTGAACATCGTTATCAACTGTATCACCAGTAACCGGACGCTTCTAATTGCATCCAATAACAATACGCCCATTGATGGCATCAAAGATAAATTGGTATTGGGTCAGTATAAAGGCAAAGATATCTTGTTCCCTTTGTTGCGACTTGGGAATGATGAAAAAATAAAGTTGGCTATTGCACACATCAGAAAGCTCTACGAATTTGAAACCAATGATGTGCCCAAAGAGACGCTGTTGTTAAAAATCAAGGAGAGCTCTAAAGAAAAAAATAAATTGCTGAATGAACGCATCAAGCAATATGAAGATAGAATCTACCATGAGCAAATATTGGGATTTATCAATACCATGCTCGAGACAAATAAAAACACCTTACTGGAGCAAGAGAAAGAAGAAAAAGAAAGGAAATTAAACGATATACCAAAGCTGGAGCCTAAAGATGTTTTTAAACTATTTGAAGTAGTAAAAGGCAACGACCGGTTACTGCAGTTTTTTTATTACGAATCTTTAAAATATGTCAAACGTTTAAAGACGAAAGCCTATCAAGATCTGGTAGAGATTCTGTATATGGAAGAAGAAGCAGAGCAAGTAAAGTCGTTTAAAAAATGGCTGTCTATAGATGCGAATTTGGAAAAATTAACCAAAGTCTTTCCGGTTATATTAAGTACCAATCTGTCATGTTTAAAATTGGGCCACTCGTATAAATTTGATTTGCTGACATTGGATGAGGCAGGCCAATGTGATATCGCTACAAGTTTGATCCCGATTTCTAAATGCAAGAACATGGTGTTAATTGGCGACACCAATCAGTTGAAACCCATTGTTGTTTTTGAGGAGACCATCAATAAACAGCTTATGCAACAATATGAAATCCCCGAGGCATACGACTATTTCAACAATTCTATTTTATCCACTTATAAGGCCATCGATCATATCTCTAATAATATTTTGTTGAGTTACCATTACCGTTGTGGCGAGAAAATCATCAATTATTCAAATCAAAGGTTTTATGAGAACAAATTAAATCTCACCGCCATTCGTAAGCCCGGTGAGTTAAAAATATTGGATGTTAATAATCTTAATCAGCAAAATAAGAATGCCAATGTAGAAGAAGTAATAAGCATTGTCAATTATATCAAAGAAAACAAGTTGACAGACGCCTTTATCTTAACCCCATTCAGGCACCAGGAAGCCTTATTGAACCATGCGTTGAAAGAGGCCAAGGAAAAGCAGGAGATAGACGAGTCGGTATCCTGTGGAACCATACACAAAGTGCAGGGGCAGGAGAATAGAAATATTATTATATCGACTTCCATATCTGATAAGACAACGCACAAGACATACGACTGGATCAAGAACAACAGTCAGTTGATCAATGTAGGCGTTACAAGAGCCAAAGAGCAACTTGTTTTTGTGGTGGACAGAAAAGCCATAGACATTCTATCACACAAAGACGACGACTTATATGCCTTGTATGATTACATCAGTAAAAATGGCCAAACACAGGTAGCAGAAAGCACCTCTAATAAATTTACTATTGGTTTTTCAAACGATTCAAAATTCGAAGACGAGTTTTACAAAACCATGAGTCATTATTGCACAGTCAAGGGCGGCAGATTTAAGCGCAACGTCAAGGTAACGGAAGTTTTTCCTGAAGAGCGCAACAATCCATTACTCGTTAAAAAAGAATTTGATGGCGTTTTATTTAACGGTCCTAAACTCGAGGTAGTCTTCGAGGTCCACGGCACCGAGCACAGCAGCAACAAAAAGCGGCAGGCATCCGACAGAATCAAGCGCGAATTTCTAAACTCCAGAGGCATCAAATTCATCGAAGTTCCCAACTACTACGTCAAGCACTACGAAATCATCGGCGAGTTGATTAATAAGATAAAAGGGGAAAGTTATCAGATGGGGTTGTTTTGAGGGGGGATTAATTAGGAGACATTGTCAAGCAACAACACTGAATTTCTCTTAGTTTAAACACTTTGTAAGTGTTTAAACTTTTTTTGACTAAGGGCTTAGTATCCAAGAATTAAATTTTAGCACTAAATATTTAGGAGATACTTTAAATTAAACATGTATTATATTATCAAAAACAATTTGTCCGGAGTTTTTCACTCTTAGTACTAATTTATGCTAAATAAGAAGTGTTGTTAATTTATTCTGCCAAATTGTGAAATTCAAAAATGGCTCTGGCTGTTTTGGTAATGATACAATAAGCTAATAGACATGGTTTAAAATTTGGGAATATAATAAAGTTATTATATTATATCATCAATAATATCATCTGATAATTCGCTTTCTGAAAGATAATCATTTAAAAAATTATCAACTTTTGCTGTTTTAAAGCGAACAGTTTCATACAAATCCTCAATGGCATTCCTTAAATCATTAGGAAATGTCCATTCTGAATTTCCATGAATATCTATGAACTCTAATCGACAAGTTCTCACCCAATCATATGTGTCTTCATCCAAATAATATCTATAATCATATTTAAAAAGTCTTAAGTTTTTATCTGATATTTTAACTGTATATACATTATCTATTAATCGTTCATGCGCAGAAAGTAAAGGGATACTGCGATTGATTTCCCAATAGATTTTTTCTTCGTTGGTATCTCTATTTAATTTAACTATTATTTTTAGATATTTTGATGTGCTCATTTTATTTTAAGGATTTTTTATTGTTTAATTTTGTGTTTTCCATGTCTCTTATGACTTCAAGTAGGGTTTCGTATATAATCCAAATATCATCATAAGTAGTGATATATAACCTTTTAAAATATTTTATTACATGATTCCATAATGTTGGTTTGAATGTCTGCCTTTTTATAAAATGTTTGTCTCTCCTTCTTACAATAAATCTTATAAGTTTTTTACATTTAAATCTTTGATTATAATTAAGTTTTATTGAAAGGTCTTCTAATTCAGATTTACAAAGACTCAATTCTTGTTTTATTTCTTCAAAACAATTATCATAATCAGTAAGAAATTGACTAATCTTTGAATTTGTTTTAGTTAAGTTAACGATGTGTGTTTTAATTCTTTGGTCAAAAATATAACTTGTTTTGAGTCGTTGAATTTCAGATTTTATCAAGATTCCTATGATAAAGGCAATTATTGAAATTGCAAAGCCAATTACTTCTAAAACATTCGCCCAAGTATCAAGTTTCCATTCAAAAAACAATTCTTTAATCATTTGTTTCAGAATTAAGGGGTCATTAAATTTTTTGAAATTTTTAATCGCTTATCAATAATAGTCTTTAATACTTTAAAATTGTTAAATGTTTCTTCTGAAATCGCTTTCAGGATCTTTTTCTTTTTTTCAGACTTTGCATAATATAAATTTGAAATTGTCCTTTCATAAGAAGTGTTTTTATCAAGTCCAAGTTCTTTATTTATTAATTCTAAATCTATTGGATTGAACATCTCTTCCATTCTTCTATCTTTAGCGTTTTTAGAGGGTAACAAATCAAATTTTTGACTTTCAAATTCACCGAAAAAAATCGCAGCTTTTTTGTAATGTTCCCTACCTTCTGTATCATTATCCCAAATCGCAACATATTCTTTATTAAATGCATTTAAAAATTGTATGTTTTTTTTAATTGAATCAGCACTTGTTCCAGGCAAAATTGAAATATTCTTTTCTAAATCAATAAATAATTCAATTGCGTATTTATCATAGATTCCTTCAACTGCAATAAGGGTGTGACTATTTGTTCCAAAATTAAATGCAGATATTTGTAATGCTTCATGAATTGGTTGATAAGCATTGTTTGACTCTATTTTAGTTTTAACTTGTGGTAGTCTAGTTGCATTAATATTTTTGTTTTTATCTTTTTCAACAATATAAATACTATTTAATGGGATTAACTTTGGATTTAGTAATGTATGCGAATGCGTGCAATAAATTACATTTCCGTGATTGGTTGAAATATCAACTAATTTCTTGCAAAGTTTTTCTTGTGCAGTATAGTGCAGATATGAACCAGGTTCATCTAAAAGATAAATAGTGTTCTTTGCATCACCAATGATTTTAGGATTAAATTCAAGCTTCATAACAAAATTAAAGAACCATAAAAAACCTTTGCTTCTATCAATGACATGAAATGGGCGTTCTTTATTCTGAATTTTTTCTACAATTTTTATTTCTAAAACATTCTTAAAATTTGCTATTTCAGAATTATTAGAATTAGGAATAATACTTAATTTTACTTGCAAAGAACTATGGTTTCCAAGTAAAAAAGTTTTCCATGCTTTTGATAGTGTTTTATTAATTACTTCTTGAACATCCGAAATAATTGCATCCCTTCTTCTCGAGTCACTTTCATTGATGATTTTGAAAAGTGAATATTCTTCATCTGTTGAATTGAAAAGTCTTTCATAAATGGAAATCCAACCAGAAATTAATTTTGGTTTTATGTTAGGGATTCTAATAAATGTTGGTGGTCTATCCATGAAATCGTCATTATACAATATGTATGGTAGTCGGCTTATCAAATATTCACTGAATAAATTATGAAAAAGCTTAGTATAGACCTCATATTTGGGCCAATTTCTAATAAAATATTTTTGACTTGTTAAATCTCGATCAATAGATAGAATTAATTTATCTGTTTTATTAATAGGGAGTTTTACAGAAATTTCACTGATGTCTAAAATATCTTCTTTGCCATTCTCATCGTAATTTTCATCATCAATCTCCTCGATTTCCTCTGTTGTGTTTTTTAATGATTTTGAATAAAGGAAATCTTGATAAAGTTCAGCCAATTGTGTGTATTTTATTTCGACATTTGCTGAAATAACTGGAGGGAACTTTTCTGATGTTTTATATAGATTTTTAGTATCTTTTAAGTGTTTTCCAGAATATTCTGCATCGTTGAGATAATCAAAGCAATATATTGCCTGTAATATTGTAGTTTTACCACATTCATTAATTCCTACAATTGGGACTAGTGAGTTTTTTGATAAATCAATAAATAAAGGTCCTTCAATAGCTCTATAGTTTCTTATTTCGAATCCGGTGTATTTCATCTATTTTAATTTCTAATTTGTTTTTTCAAATTTAATAAGATTGTAATAAGTTACAAAGTTTTAATATCATTTATTTAATTCTTTTTTAACTAAGCCAATGGTCTTAATTTAGGGGAGTATTATATTATAAAACACTACAAGTATGTCTATAGAATTATGAATACAGGACTTTCTCTTTTTATAAGTGGCACGCTATTTTTGCACTTGAATTCTATTCTATTTTTTATAAGAACAATTATTAATACTGTTAGTCTTGATTTCTTTAAGCTATATAATTCAATCTAGAACTAACAAAGAGAAATTATAAAGTTTTGGAATTGTTTATCTTCAGCATAATTTTAACCAATTACAACCCAATACAAAGTGTGGTAAATAAATATGAAATAAATAAAAACGATAAAATTAACTGCAATCTATTTCTTACATAAATACCCATATTTAGGCACTGAATATTCCCTTAAAACATTGCCGGAAAAATTGTTATGCATATATGACACGATGGACATTTCTTTATACCAGGCAAATCCGCTGTGTACATTTCCAATTTCATTGTAAATACAAGGTGCTACAATATCCCCAAAACAATCGATAAGTCCCCAAAAAATTAAATATTTACCATTTCCATAATCCTTCTTCATACCCACTTTAGCATACCCGTTTACAAATTCATTTGCACCATCAAATTTTGCATTAATCATAACAACACCATCTTTGTTTTTATACCCAAACTTATTGTCTTGCTCAAATACAATAAAATTGGGATTGAAATTAATATCCAAGTTATTATCTATAGAAATATTATTTTCTGGCAACTCACTTGATAATTTTAAATCAATTCCCAAATATCTCACTTCTTCAAAGATTTTTTTGGCATACTCCCTTTGTGTTACTTTATTATCAGGTGTCAAATAATGGATGTTTGTTACTTTAGCAAAACCATTATCAAAATCAGTCACTTTGTCAAAAACAGGTTCAGTACATTTTTCGAACATATTTAATCCCAATTCAGCTTTTTCAACAAAACCATTGGCATTAATAATAAATCCTTCATTTTCCAATTTTGATATTGCTGCATCTTTAGCAACCTCATTAGTGGTTTCATAATAAATTCTTATTAACGTATTTAATTTCTCTTGTTCCATACTTAGGTTTACTTTAATCTAAAATCAATTAGTCCATTTTGGCAATCTTATATCAATCTACCTTGTTTACGTGTCTTTAAAAACTGTCCTAAACAAAAGAATGCTTCATCAAGGGCTTTTAAGTCGGTGACTCCCGTTGATTTTACAAAATCCAAATACGTCCCAAAATAAAAATTCAACTTTTGATTTTCGGAAATAGTATTGGTTATCGAATGCCAGTCTAAATCAAAAATACAATTATAGGCACGATGAATATTTTGATCGTATATAGGATAAATATTTGGCTTGATAACATGCAGTAAAAAAATCTTCCAAACGGCACTCAATTTTTCAAAATCCTTATTGAACTTATCTAAATCAAAATTGCTTGTTTTCTTGTGTTCATTAATAATTGAAATACGCTTAAGTATATTTTCATTTAACGACTTCTCTTTCCCTCCACTTCCTTTTAATGTCATTCCATTTTTCCATTCAAAAAGATTAACAATATTTTCTTCACTGAATTCACTAACGTTAATATTTTGAAAATACTTACTATCATCGCCAGTGTATAGCTGTCTCCAATAATTAATAAATTCGATTGGGTTGTTACAATCGACTTTTTTTAAAGTGAAAAAATTGCCTAATGAATCTGTCTTAATCATTTAACATCAATTTTAAACAGCCTTCTGCTCATACAAATACTTCTGAAAATCAATAAACAACCTACTTATATCTCCTACATTGCCCAATACTTCCTTAGCATCTTCTAAAGATTGATATTTGTTTGTAAGAAGTATCGGAAGCTTTTCTTGATCAAGTTCATCTACACCTGTTTCAATGTATTTGCTTAACACAAACTCAATAAATTCTTTCTGCTTATCATTCAATAATGCGAAAATTGTTGCTTGTGAGGCTGCTACACGTTGTTCTCTAGTTAATGAATCATAATTACCATTAAAAACATATTCCAAGACGTCAAACAAGTCGCTTTTCTCCATATTTACCAATTGCTGAACTATCAATAAATCGCTCTTAGGGAAACCTGCATCTTCTAATTTTTCTAACAACACCTTTCTTGTCATTGGATTGCTCCATAGCGTTCTGAGTTCTTCCTCACTTTTAAAAAGGTTGGGCAGTTCACCAAATAGATTATTTAAAAACTCTTGAGCCGATATTGGTTTACCATCTGCGCTCCAGAATGAAGTAGAAATCATTGATTGGATTTCACGCTCCTTACCATCACGCAATTTGATTCTAAGCATTCGTCTTCTATTGCACACACATTCCATCTCACCGCATATTTCACATGGCTCCTTTGGCGGTTTTGGACATATGCATGGTCTTTGACCGCAAGTTGAACATGGAGGTTTTGGTGGGGTGGGTTCGTCCTCGGGACCAGGAGGAATTGGTTCACCGTCCCATTCAGG
>JACCDH010404688.1_pt1 | contig 14739 bp, 12 predicted proteins | sample 7442481 | NCBI WGS metagenome assembly JACCDH01 (sample SAMN15323433, study PRJNA562643) | freshwater metagenome | isolation source: river surface water | place: USA:Blue River Watershed | collected 2017-08-15
CCAGTATCTAATTTTAATTCAACAATATGAGCCCCTAGTTTTGCTGACTCAACAACAAAATAATTTGAGAAAAAAGTAAGTCCCAAAACAGTGATTAGAATCACACTTAAAACAATTTTACGCATAACTTTTAATTTTAAATTTTTGATAAAAGTATAAAAATATCATATTGACCCATAAAAAAATAGGGGTTAATTGTATATTTTTATTAAATAATTAAATTATACCTATAATTTTTTAGGGTTTGATGTAATTTTAAATTGATATTTTGAATTTGACAATCTGTTTTTTCTAAAAAGAGAATGTTTTACTATTAGTAGTAGTATTATAGATAAAATAATTTTGAATTATCAGTAAATTTTAAAATATAAGTTCTTTTTTTGTCAATCGTATCTGGTTTTTATTTATTTTTAAAAAAAAGATTGATTTTATATGTTGACGAAAGTTTTTGGAAGTGCTGTTTTTGGGGTTGAAGCGACTACAATTACAGTTGAAGTAAATATAGACAAAGGAATTGGGTACCATTTAGTAGGCTTACCCGATAATGCAATTAAAGAAAGTAGTTATCGAATTGCTGCTGCATTGAAAAATAATGGCTATGCTTTACCAGGAAAGAAAATTACCATTAATATGGCTCCTGCTGATTTGCGCAAAGAGGGTTCGGCTTATGATTTGACTTTAGCTATTGGAATTCTAATTGCTTCTTCTCAAATTAAAGGAGATGAAATTGAGCGTTACATTATTATGGGCGAACTGTCTCTCGATGGAAGTTTGCAACCTATTCGAGGCGCTTTGCCTATAGCAATAAAAGCCAAGGAAGAAGGATTTAAAGGATTCTTTTTACCCAAGCAAAATGCAAAAGAAGCAGCGATTGTGTCTGATTTAGACGTGTATGGTGTAGAAAATCTTCAAGAAGTAATTGATTTTTTTGAAGGAAAAGGAACCATAGAGCCTACTAGAATTGATACTAGAGCTGAATTTTATAAAACCTTAGATTTTCCAGAGTTTGATTTTTCGGATGTAAAAGGTCAGGAAAGTATTAAGCGTTGTATGGAAATCGCCGCAGCCGGTGGGCATAATATCATAATAATAGGTAACTATTATACCTTCTATAAAAAAAACAATTTACACTCACTCTTTACTTTTTGTAAAATATGTGGTATTTATTACTTGATGTCCAAGATGTCTAATAAAAGTGTCCACAAAAATTATTATAATGGGAAAAGTAGGAAGACCAAAATTAAAATTAACTAATGAAGAAAGATTAGAACATAGAAGGAATCAATGGAGGGAAAGTAAAGTTAAAACAAGAAAACTTCAAAAACTATTAAAAGAGATTTATAAACCAAGAACAATACATCAAGTTGAAACAGAATATCAAAATGGTTTAATAAATTTATATAAAGAATATGATTTTGATTATTTCTTTACAGGAACTCTAGACTTAAATAAAATAGAGAAGGAAAATTTAAGGATAAATAACAAACTAACCCTTGAATTGAGTAGTGAATTCAATATTGAATTACCATTGGAATATGAAAAAAGAATAAGTTTAACTTCTTTGAGAAAATATACCGAAAAATACCTAGATTATTTATTACAAAAAAATTTACTAGAAAGAAGTTTCATAGTATTTGAGAATGGAAAGAATAATAAGTATCATACCCATATTTTAATGAAGTCAAATTCAAAAAAAATCAATACGGATTTAATAACTCAATATAGTTGGTTATTAGGGGGTTCTTTAACAATTCCTATTCTAGATAAAGAAAAAGAAAATATATTAAAATATATGGTAAAAGAACTTAAACCCACATCTACCAAGACTTCTGATCAAAATAAAATTGATAATTGGTTTTTCAAAGGAGATTTTAAAAATCGTAAAAGAAAAAAAGAACTGATTATGAGTCTAAATTGATTTTTAGTTTCAATTCATAATCTTTCGGTATGTATTCAACCGAGACTTTGTCTATATCGATGATATCATAATCTAAAAAGATTTCTTCCTCATTTCTATCAATGAAATATGATATAATTTCTCTTTTACTTAATAAGTATTTTAAAAGTATTGTGTATTTAGATTTTCTAAATTTATTGGAATAAACTTTTCCAAACCATATTGATATCTCTCGTTCTAATGACCAAGAATTTCCTAATAATTCTTTGATATTAATCTTATTTATTTTTTTGTTTGAGTTTATTCCCCGATATACCACAAATTCATTTGGTAATTCATTAAACATTCTCATTTCATTTTCACTCATCATTAACCTAGGATCATTACCTATATTTATTAATTCAGAATAAAACTCCCGATAAAGGTAGTGTTCATCTACATACACCAATGTTTCTCTTAATAATCCGTAATATTCAGTTTCTCCTAAATCTTCATAAATATCAATGTAGTTATCTATGAACCAATCCATTTGTTTTTCTTTATCCAAAAGAACTTGAATATTTTTGTATTCTTTGTTTATTAAGTATTCTTGATAGAGTTTATTTTTATGTAGGTAAGTTTCGTTGACTTGAGAGTTGGATACACTTTTATCATCTGGGTAAATGGGATATTTATAACTGATTAAAAAATGTCTAACATAATAATTGTTATTTACGAAACATAGATAATCACTTAAATCCGGGTGAAGGAACTCTTCATTATATGAGATAATTTTATCCATAAAATGAGTTTAAAAAGTCCCCTGAAATAATTAAAAATATTATTGACAATTCTAGTTAATTTATATGTTTATTAATATCTGTATAAGTTAAACTAACTACAAACCTTTATTTCTAATATAATCATTAAACATCACATCAATTAACATTGGTAATACCTTTGGGTTATTCACTTTCTTGTAAAAATCCATTCGTTCAGAGTAGTAATCCCCGATGTAATCTTTGAAAGTGTCTATGAAAAAATCTTTCTTATCATCGTGAGAATTATTACCCTTAACTTTACTCTCTAAATCAGGATTGTTGAATAACTTTTTACCCACATTTTTTAGACATACTCGGTCTTCTTCTTTAAGTTCAACACCAAAAACCTCATTTATCTTTTTGATAATTTGAGACAACAACTCTTTCTCTTCTTCCGTTTGAGTTTTTGAACCGGTGTCCGACATTGGTTCCAACTCTCCCTTTTTATCTTCCAACAATAGTTTTTCTTTACCTATGAATTGTATTCTCAATGAGTTTAAGTCAATAGTATCTGTTATTGATAATCGTTCCCCGTCTTTCTTTGGAAGTTTTTTGTTAAGGAATCTCAAAAACACATATAGTTTCTCCCATCTTATCTCGGAAAATGATGTGATTTGAGAAATATAGGAATACAAACGAATAAATGATTGGATAGTAGATTTGAACTCTTCTTTTTGTTCTTCCGTGTCTAATTTCTTCCATTTTTCGACTACCTCATCAACAATTGGGTGTAGTTTCTCATCTGTATCCGTTTTTTTATAAAACTCCTCACAAAACTCGTTTATTTTGTTTTGGTTGAATAATTGGAATGTTTCAATTTTATATTCAATATCGTAAAGTTTATCCGGTTCAGTTTCACTAACCAATTCAGTTGTGGTGTAAAAGGGTTGGAAATAACTAACTATATCTTCCGTCTCATTCACAAAATCCAAGATGAATGTTTCTGTCTTTCCTGTTTTGGTTCGGTTTAATCGTGATAGGGTTTGGACACACTGAACTCCGCCTAATTTTTTATCAACATACATAGAACACAACATTGGTTCATCAAATCCTGTTTGGAATTTATTGGAAACAATTAGTATTCTAAATTTTGGTTCCTTTAATGATGTTGGAATATCATTCCCCAACATTCCGTTAGAATGGTTTAATGAGTTTTCCGTATTCTCTATCCCATTATGAAATATTGTTCCACTATAACCAACTAAACAAGAATAGGGAAGGTTCATTTGTTTCATTTGTTTCATCATCTCCTCGTGAAACAATACACAATGTTTTCTTGAACGAACGACCACCATACTCCGTCCTTTTCCACTTAATTCTTTTGAAGTATGATTTATAAAGTGTTCTAAAATGATTGATACTTTTTGTCTAATTACTTCTTCGTGTGTATCTACGAAATTAACCAATTCTCGTTTAACTTTTCCTTCCGGTAATTCGATGTCTTTCCCCTCTTTTTGAATTACTTTGAAGTATCGTTTATAGGTGGTATAATTACTTAATACATCTAATGTAAATCCCTCGTGTAAAGATTGTTTCATTGAATAAGAATGGAAAGGAATAAATCGTCCGTCAGGAGTTTTTCTTCCGAAAAGTTCCATTGTTTTATTCTTTGGAGTTCCTGTAAATCCAAAAAACGATATATGGTCTTGTTTTCCACGACTTTCAATTTCTTGTCTAATCAAATCTTCGTAATCTACTTCTTCATCATCTTCACCAATCGATAAAGATTTTTTAAGATGTTTGGAACCTTCACCACTTTGAGAGGAATGGACTTCATCAATTACAATCCCAAAAGTTTGTCCTTTAAGTTTTGTTATGGTTTCTGATATTACGGGGAATTTTTGGATAGTTGTGATTATAATATCTTTTCCCTTCTCTAAAAATTCCTGTAATTGTTTTGATGTTAAATCCACAGGATTTACCACCCCGTCAGTTTGTTGTAAATCTTTTAATGTCTTTCCAAGTTGTTTGTCTAATACCTTTCGGTCTGTAATAACGATAATTGTATCAAACAACCTTTTTTTATCCTCCTTATTACGATATAATGAAGTCAATGTATGAGACAACCAACCAATAGAATAAGACTTTCCAGAACCTGTTGTATGTTGGATTAAATAATTATGTCCAACACCCTCTTCTTTGATTGTCCTTTGAAGGTTTCTAATTACTTCTAATTGATGGTATCTTGGAAATACTAATATCTTAAACTTCTTTTCAACCACCTTCTTTGAAACATCATCCCAATCCTTATCACTTTCTTCAACAACTACCAAAAAGTTCTGTATGATGTCTAAAAGTGAGTTAGGTGTTAGTATATCATTCCATAAATATTCAGTTCTATAATCACTTTCAATAATTGGATTGGAAATATCTTTGTTGTAAGGTAAAAACTTTGTTTTATTCCCGTTTAAGTTGGTAGTCATAGAAACAACATCATTATCAATACAGAAATGAACGAAACATCTTTGAAAATTCAATAATGGTTCCTTCGGGTCTCTATCGTGTTTGTATTGATATTCAGAGTTTTTAAGGTTCTGTCCCGTAAGTTGATTTTTTAATTCCATTGTGATAATTGGAATACCATTCAAGAACAAAACCATATCTATTGAATTCTTGTTTCTGTTGGAATAATACAACTGACGAACCACCACAAATTTATTCTTTTGGTGGAGTTCAATATGTTCTTGGTTCATACCACTTCTTGGTTCAAAATAAACCAAATCAAATGAACATCCCCGTGTAGAAATTCCTTTTCGTAGAGTTTCAACAATACCCCTTTTTCCAATGGTGTCGTTAATCGTTTTACACAAATGACTATCGGTGGAACTATCAAATTGAGAATACAATTTATCGTATTCTTCGGGTTGTGTGTCCTTAATAAATTCAACGACATCTTCTATGATTAAACATAAATCCTTATCATACTCCGAGTATAATCGTGAAGTATAACCATTCTTGTTAAGGGATTTTTCAATCCACTCCTCAAACCTATATTCTGATAGTTTTTTACTCATTACACAACCTTTATTTTACCCGTTATTACCTCTGAAATAAGGGATTGTCTATATTCTTTTAATAATTCTATTTTGTTCTGTTCCATAGAAACTAAATCGTCAATATCTTTGGTGTTTTTATCCAAATATTCAACTATTTCTTTTTGTTCTTTAATTGATGGGTAAGGAATGAAAAAATTACCCAAATTTTCCATAGATAAATTAGGTTGGGCCGATTGAACCGCCACTACCCACATTTGTTCTTGGATTTTTGATGAGATTAACCAATACCATACAAATTTGTTATTCTCATTTTCTTTTAATCTAATAAATGAGACCGCCTGATTGGTATTAGAAGGAGAAAAACTCTTCGTTAAAATTGTTGTTTTACCTATTGAAGCGCCGGCGATTACGAAAAGTATATCTCCTTCAATCAATATTGACCTCTTTAACAACTCATTCGTTTCTCTATCAATGAAAAATTGTGGATATTCTGATAGTGAATTATCAACTATGTTTTCTGACTTTAAGTATCTGATTTCACCAACATCCGACACTTCTTTTCCTATTGTTGATGGAGTTGTTCCTTTACTGATAATTGAAGATATTGTTTTTACTTTTTTCTTAACCCAACTCTCTGGTATTTCACCAATCCATTCCACACCACTATCTTTCATCTTCACATTAGGGTTTAATCCTTTGGTGATTACTTGATTGATAAGTGTAGTTCGTTGTTCTTTTAATAATTCAACCTTTCTTTGTTTGGTTGAAATAAGTTTGTCTATAATGGAGGTTTTCTCGTCAAGGTATTTAACGATTTGTTCTTGTTCTTGTATTGGGGGAGTTAATAAAACTAAACTACGAACATATTGTCCATCAACGTGAGGAATTCCCATCCCATTCGTGTTATTTCTTATTTCAGGTTCGTGAGATTTTAATTGATAAAATGAAAAATCCTCGTTTAGTTTATTTCCAATTTTATTTAGAACACCCATCGTTGAAGATAAAACACCTTCTTTTTCTACTTTGATTATTTCCCCTGAATTTGAACCATCCCAAAGAATCAATGTTTGTCCTTCTTTTACAAATACTCCGTCGTCATAATTAACAAAACTTGAAGTTTCAGAACCTCTTAAAACATCCATTGATAAATATGGAACTAACCCTTCACCATCCCTTTCACTAATTGTTTTTGGTATTCTCCCTTTTTGAATTTTATATTCGTGTTTTAATTTTAGTGAATTCCAATTTTCAGGAATATCACCAATCCAATTAACACCTGATGGTTTATAAGAATTATATTTTCTCATTACTTAACCAATTGATTCATTAAACCATCACTTTCAATTTCCAAGTTCATCAAATCTTTTAACACATCTTGAACCGAACGAAGAGGTTTGTATTGATAGAAATACTTGGTAAAGTTTATTTCATATCCAATTTGGGTTTTGTCCTTATCCACCCAAGAATTTGGAAGATGAGGTTTTACATCTTTATCAAAGTAATCATCAATATCAACATCAAGAGGTATTCTTTCTGTATCTCTCAAAGAACCATCAGGTTTCATATTTCCTTTCTTATCCATCACCAATTTACCATCCTGAACTAATGGTTGTTCTATGGTTAGTTTTCTGTATCCGAAGAACTCGTTAGGATAGATTTTTGATATTTCGTTTTCTTTGAAGTCATTATAAACTTCCAAAATATAATCTTTACCTTTATTGGAAATTTCTTTTCTTTTACTTCCTAAAGATTTTTTCAACGGACGATAGTGGTTTGAACCATCTATCAACTGAATTTTTCCTCGTCTCTCTTTGGATTTCTTTTTTGATAATATCCATAAATAAGTCGTAATCCCTGTATTGAAGAATAGTTGATCGGGAAGTTGAACGATACATTCTAACCAATCATTTTCAATAATCCATTTTCTTATTTCACTTTCTCCTGAACCACTATCACCACTAAACAACGGAGACCCGTTAAAAACAATTCCGATACGGGAATTATCATCTTTAAATTTTGATATTAAATGTTGAAGAAATAATAAAGATCCATCTGAACTACGAGGCGTTCCAACAGAAAATCTACCATTTGGATTTTCACTTTCGGTTTTTACAAATTTTTCTTCTGATTTCCACGAAACTCCGAATGGTGGGTTTGTAATTTGATAGTCAAACTTTTTACCAATAAAATTATCGTCAGACAAAGAAGATCCTAATTTTATATTGTCCGGATTTTCCCCTGTAATCAAAAAGTCCGACTTACAGATGGAGTAAGTTTGTGGGTTAAGTTCCTGACCGAAAAGATTAATAATGATTTTTTCAGATACATTCTCTTCAATCCATTTTTTACCAATAGTTAAAATACCACCAGTTCCACAACAACAATCAAACATAGAACGGATAAGACCTTCACCTTTTAAATTTTCTTTTCCTCCTGATAAAACTAATGAAACAAGAAGTGAAATAATATCTCTCGGTGAATAATGTTCTCCTGATGTTTCATTACTCATCTCCGAGAATTTACGAAGTAATTCTTCAAATATCATACCCATAGTATGATTATCTACCACTTGTGGGTGAAAATCGACCTCTGTAAGTTTATCTATAAGAAGATATAATTTATTGTTTTTTAATAACTTTTCAACAGGTTTTTCTAATTGGAAATGTTCCAATATCTCAAACACATTTTGAGAGTATCCACTAACATAATTATTAAAGTTAATTTTCAAACTTGAAGTATCACCTTTCAACCGGTTAAGATCGTAATCAGAATGGTTGTAAAAAACCAATCCTGTTTTTTTCTTGATTATCGGTGATATATCATCAATATCATTTTTCAATTCATTGTAAAGGGAAATAATCTCGTCCTTATAGGGTTCAATTATACAATCTAATCTTCTTAATACTATAAAGGGAATTATCACATCTCCGTATTCGTGAGGTTTGAATAACCCTCTTAATACATCATCACAGATGTTCCATATTAGGGATGATATTTCTTGATGTTTCATTTAATTTCAATTTATTTCAAATTTAAAGAAACACGACCTTTTGACCTAGTTAATTTTAATAAATTTAATTTTATTACTACATTTATCTTAACGAGAGATATGAAAAACTTAATGAGACACTAAAACTTAAAATTTTCTATTTTAAAAAATTTAAACAGATCTTATAAAACCTCACCGGTAATTTCAATATTGTTTGGCCTATTAAAAGAATTAAATAATCTTTGGCTGGTTCCCCGGATCCCCGGATCCTCGAATCCCTTGGGGGAAATCCTTCCTCTTTAAAGTGTTTTGATAGGTGAAATAAGTCCATACAATCCCAAAATGGAACTTCGTAGGGTATCTAAAAATTCTTGTACTCACCTTTACTCACCTTTATTCAATTCATATTTTTTAGACAATTGACCAACTTTTCTCGTAATTCTTTAATATTTGAAGAGAAATTATTGTAAAACATTATCACCTCCTTGAAATCCTGTCAAAAAATATTTAAAATATTACTCACTCAATTACTCATTTTTCAATTTTGTCTAGTATTTATAGAAATGGAAACTACATTAATTTATCAAAACAAGAATTTAAAAGAAAACTTGGAGAAATATGATTATGATTCAAATCTAATTATAGGTGAGATGGTATGTACTAAAATTGAAAAACTTGGTAATGATTTAAATCTGAAACACTTCTACTCAATAAAAATAACTAAGATCCCGACAAGAACAGATTATCACCTCTTTTCATTTGAGAAACTATCTGAAATTTCTAGAAAACTAATTAACGGACAGAATACATTAGGTTTATTAACCAATAGACAATTTTGGTCAAAATTTTTCTTGGGTGGATATAGAGTAATAGATGTAAAAACAAGGGAATCAATAGATGAATTTCCATCCTTTACAATTAAAATCTTAGTTTTTAGTGAATATGACAACTTAGATGTTAAAATTTTAAAAAACCTATCAATAAGATTACGAAATATAGACCCTACATTGAATCTTCAATTCGATTATTTGGGTGAATACAATAGAAAAAAAATGTTAGAGGAGATACCCAACTTTGTTCCCATAAATTGTTCGGAAGGTATTAGAAGAAAATTAGGTGAAAAGACCATAAACCAAATATTTGATTTGGAATTCCAAACTCCTCGATATTTTGGGAGACTTTTTAAATCTAACACACAATGAAAAAAATATATATTTCAGAAGAACAATTAAAAATATTAATAAAAAGAATTATCTTAAATGAAAGGGAAGACAATAACAAAAAAAAAGAGAAATAACATTAATTATGTTTTAATAAAAGATATGATTATTGGTTATTCACCAAAAGTTAATTTAACCTCCGAGTTAATCAATGAAATAATTTATAACTTAAACCTCGATAATGATCAGTCAGTCGTTAGAGGGTATCGAAATGAATGGGTATTAATTATTTCGATGATATTAGACAAATATTTTGAAAATCGTATGATAATTGACCTAACTCAATTGGATAAAATTAATTCTAAAAAAGTAGGAGTTATTAGTCATTTTTTAAGTAAGGTTTCGAATGAGGTTATTGATGAAGATACCATAATTAATGTTCACGGATATCAACATCAAATAGAAAGATTCTTCCAAATATTAAAAATTTACGACGAGGATGTTATTCAAAGATATACACCTATTAATATTCAAGAGTAATTTAAAATAATTCAAAAAAAACAACCTCCTAACATTTAATAATTTAGGGGGGGGATATTTAAAAAGTCAAACTATCATAAACATTATGAATTTCTTGTTCTCTAATACCCAAATATCTTTTTGTTATACTCATACTGGAATGACCAAATAATTCCATTAACAAAACCAAACTTTCATTTGAGTAATTATTTACTTCCATTACCCTTCTTCCAAGAGTTTTTCTAAAAGTATGTGTTGAAACATTACCATCTAATTTGATTCTATATTTTTTTATCAATTCCTTTAATTTTACATTCACATAAGATTTGTCAATTGATTTTGTTCCATATTTATTAATAAACATTAATTGATTTAAGTCTGTAATATTTGATTTTGAAACAATCCTACTAACAATTTCTTTTAAGTCCTTATTTACTTTTATACTTCTTTGTTTTTTAGTTTTCATTTCTTTCAAAGAAAATGTTTCACTATTCAATAAATCTGAATAAGTTAGAGTTAATAAATCTGAAATCCTTAGACCAGTAAAAACACCAATTGAAACCAAAAGACAAAATTTGTAATTTTCATCTTTTTCTAATCTTGTTATTAATGAAATAAAATCATTCCACTCAATATATGTTGTAGTTGTATTTTGTCCTTTGGTACTCATAATTTCTAATTATTATTATTAATATACAAATATAAGAATATAACTTATACTTACATAATATAATTAACAAAAGTATAAGTTAAAATATTAAAAAATATGTAACTAATTGATAATCAGAACTATAGTTCTTATACTTTTATCAAAAGTATAAGTTGAAGATAGAGATTCACAAGTAATAAGTTGTTCTAAAATAAATGTAGAATTAATATTTATTTTTGTTTAGGTTTTTGTTAGTTGGTAAACATCAAGTTTTTTAAAATCAATTATTGTAAAATATTTTGAATCACTTAATTCAAATAATGAAACATCCAAAGAATTAGATCCTTTGGGTTTCAATTTTATTCTAATATTGGAAACATTTGTCATTGGTGTTAAATTTCTATAAACGGATATTTCCTGAGTATTTTTTTTATCCAAAATTAAATGTGTAAACTTTTCAAGTATCTCATACTCTGGATTATTTGAATATAATGATGAGAAAGGTCTAAAAGTGTCACTTTCTATTTTAAAATTGATTCGAATAATTGTGAATCTTTGACTTTGTAATATAATATCTATTTCATTAACGAAAAGGTTAATGTATTTTTTTAATAACTCTTTTGAGGATTCAATTTTTCCAACATTCTTAATTATACTTTCATAGTTTTCTTTTTTATCATCTTCTTTAACTGATAAGGATATTAAAATTTTTGAAAGTTCATTTTCAAGTACTTTTTTATCTTTATTTAGTTTAGAAAGTCTCATTTCAATTGATTTTAGAAATGTTGATAGGTCAATACTTTTCATTTTCCCAATACTCTTTAGAGAATTATTTAATGATTTTACATCTTCATCAATTCCTTTAATTTGAGTTTTTACTTTGTTTTTCGAGTTTTTAAGTCTCTCTAATTCCTTGTCTGGATTTTCTTTTAAAATCAGTTTAGAAAGTGTAAATAAATCAGATTTAATTAAACTCCATACTACACTATCTACCATACTCATACTTAAGGAGTTTTTGAAATTACAAGGACTAGCGCCACTACGACTAGTACATCTATAACTATTAACTCCTAAATTATTCTTTATACGATAGTTCCCATTTAGATGTCTATTACAATTAGGACACTTAATTAACTTTGATAATATTGTTATGTGTTTTGTCGATTTATCAACATTGGTATTATTACTTGTAAGTTTTTTTTGAACATCTAAAAATGTATCCAAATCTATTACGGTTGGATACTTTATGTTATTTTTAGTAGTAATATAACTTATTTCACCCGTTTCTAGATTTGTATGTTTTCGTTTATTATTTGTGGTTTTAAATCCAGTATAACCTTCTTCCTTAAGTAATTTATTTACATTCCTTTTACTATGCGTATATGTTGGATAACCACGTTTTATACACTCTAAAACAATACCTTTTATTGATGGGGTTTTATTTTGATCGTCTATCCCGTACAAATACCATTTGAAAATTTCTAAAACAATTTTCGAATTTTTATTGTCTAAGATTAGTGTTGTTCGATTATTATCTGATAAAATTCTTTTATATCCAAATAAGGTTTTACCTGATATAGAATACCCTTGTTCCATTAATGTTCGTTTGGATCTTTGGAACCTTTCCATTTTCTGTTTAATTTCTGATTCCGCGAAGTACCCATAAAGAGTAAACATAAGTCCACCTTCTGGTGTTTCTCGTCCATTTTCGTCAAACAAAGAGTATCCCGTATCTTTAACAAATAGTTGAACTTTATTTTTGACAAACCATTCTTTCACATTATGAAGAACACTTTGTCTTCTACCTAAACGTGAAATCTCGGTTATAATAACAGAATTAAATTCTCTATTTTTTTCTATAAAGTCAAAGAGTTCATTTACACCTAGTTTTCGGTCTATATCACTCCGACCCGATTCTTTAGTGTTAATAATATGAAAATTATTAAATCCCTTTTGTGTGGCGAACTTCTTAAGGTCTTCAATTTGGGGTTTAGAGTCTTGGATTTGAGTACTTACTCTAACAAGTAGAACGACAGACTTTTTCTTCATTATTATACCATATTTTCACAAAGATAATAAATGGTATAATACTAACCTATTCTTATTTTGATTGGGCCACCAGGAGCTGGAAAGACTATGTTGGCCAAACGATTACCGAGTATTTTACCACCAATGACTTTGCGCGAAGCTTTGGAAACTACCAAAATTCATAGCGTTGCTGGAAAATTGAAAGAAGTAGGTTTGATGAACCAGCGTCCGTTTCGTAGTCCGCACCATACTATTTCTAATGTAGCATTAGTAGGTGGTGGGAGTTATCCGCAGCCTGGAGAGATTTCGATGGCACATAATGGGGTTCTTTTCTTGGATGAATTGCCAGAGTTCAAGCGCGATGTACTCGAAGTAATGCGTCAACCTTTAGAAGACAGGGAAGTGACTATTTCTAGAGCTAAATTCACGGTTACCTATCCGTCATCATTTATGTTAGTAGCAAGTATGAACCCGAGTCCGAGTGGTTTTTTCAATGATCCGGATGCTCCTCAAACTTCTTCTCCCCACGAAATGCAACGGTATATGAATAAAATATCTGGACCATTATTAGACCGAATTGATATTCATATTGAGGTAACACCCGTTCCTTTTGATAAATTATCAGACGACAGAAAAGCAGAAAGTAGTGTCGAGATTCGGAAAAGAGTAACTCATGCCCGAGAAATCCAATCATCTCGTTTTGAATTGATGCCAACCATTCATTACAATGCTCAAATGAGTACCAAACAGATTAGAGAATTTTGTGCTTTGGATGAACTTTCTAAAGAATTACTAAAAAATGCAATGGAACGATTGAATCTTTCTGCTCGAGCGTATGACCGAATTTTTAAATTAGCACGAACAATTGCTGATTTAGAAGCTACTGAAAAAGTAGCATCACATCATATTGCCGAAGCGATACAATACCGAAGTCTAGATAGAGACGGTTGGTTGGGTTAGTTTTCTTCTGATTCGACAACAACTACTTCTTCATTTTCGATACCAATAACTGTATCATAGATAGCGTATTGCATTGCCATATTGAAAGGTATAGTAAAAAGAACACCGATACAAAAACCAATCAAACCGACTAAAGAACCTAAAAAGGCAACGAATAAAAGAAGGAAAAGTGTTAGAAAATGTGAACTTGTTAAACTAATACTTGCTTTTATCGCTGCAGTCGCTTTTTGTTTGCCAAAAATAATTAAAGGGGTACTCAAAACAGTAAATATTCCGATTGCAAAAGAAATAATTCCTCCTAATACAGGAATTTTATAAAAAGTTAATGCACTATCGATTCCAGTACTCAAAAGAGTAATGATAAAAGTAGCAACAAATAATTCTTTGAAATACGTCCATTTGTAAAAAGAGAAAAATTGACGCATTTTAAATTCCACATCTTTATCAGCAGATTCAGCCATTTTTAAAAAGCCCGCACTAATTGGACTAAAAAGACTATTGATGGCTAATACAACTATAAATTGATAACCAAGGTATTCTTGTTTTAGCATTTTAGCTTCAAATTGTTTTATCATATTTTCATTCAAATGCTCTGCACCTACAAAACTAACTACGCCAATTGCGGCAAGAAAAACGAAAAGAAAACCAAAAATTAAAATAGCTAAACCTGCATAAAGTGCTATTTTTTTATAGTTTTCGAAAGCTTTATTGAATACCTCTTCAAATTTCAATTCGTATCCA
>JACCDH010546450.1_pt1 | contig 14737 bp, 18 predicted proteins | sample 7442481 | NCBI WGS metagenome assembly JACCDH01 (sample SAMN15323433, study PRJNA562643) | freshwater metagenome | isolation source: river surface water | place: USA:Blue River Watershed | collected 2017-08-15
GATGAACAAAAATATCGGTTTGTAAATGTTGAAACACTTCGTCAAAAAACAAATGAAGGAAAAATTCTCGATGAACTTGGTGTAAAACGATATTGTTGTCGTCGTATGCTCCTTTGTAATATTGATATTATGGAGAAACTCTAAAACAGAAAACCTGCGGTTTTCCGTACCTTTCCCTTATTTATATAAATTTATTTATTAACAAATTCAATTATTTACAATTTACCCTGAACAATATTATAAAGAAAATGTTTTCAATTCTTGAATTATATGTTTTTATAACATTGTTCGGGGAAACTTATTCATAAATAATAAATTTATAAAATAACTTATTTATTATTTTCTTACATTTGGATAATTTTCTAAAAACCATTTGATTGTTTTCTCTAATCCCTCTTCTATTCCAGTAAATTTAAATTCTGGTAATAATTCCATTATTTTATCATTCGATACACTCTTCTTATATTGTCCATCACTCTTTGATTCATCAAATACTAATTTATCTTTATAATCCATCTTTTCAGCAATGATTTCCGAAACTTCTTTTATTGAAACTTCTTCTTTTTCACTTACACTCAATATTATATTTTCTCTACTTTTATACTCCATCAATACCCATACTATTAATTTTGCTAAATCTTTTGAATATATAAATTGTCGTAATGGTTTTCCACTACCCATTACTACAAATGGTTCACCCTTCATCTTCTGTAAATAACACTTATGTATTAAACCAGGAATCACATGACTATCTTCTAAATGAAAATTATCATATTCACCATATATATTTGTTGGAATTACACATATATAATCTCGATTATATTGGCGTTGATATAATTCTGATTGAACTTCCAACATTCTTTTTGCATACGCATATCCCATATTTGAAACATGAGGAGCACCATTATGAAGCATAGTTTCCGTAATTGGATAAGTTACTTGATCAGGAAAAATACATGTAGATAATATCGATACTACACGTTGAACATTTAACACATTAGCAGCATTTAATAGATTCATATTCATAAGAATATTTCCTTCAAACATTTCTACATTATGATTTAAATTTTTAAATAAACCTCCTACAAGCGCCGCTAAATGTATAATCATTGTATTTGAATTTCCATCTTTATCATATTTCATATATCTATCAAAAGCAAAATATGTAGATTCATAATTTAATAAATTTATATCTTTGGATGATAAAAAAATAAAATCATAATCTTCATACTCCTTCGCAATGGATTCAATTGCTTTACCCACTAAACCACTTCCACCCGTTACGATTACTCGATACTTCATATTTTTATATATAAATAATTTATATATGAATGATATTTGATTTTTTATATTTGAACACATATTTTATAAAAAAATAAAAAAATAATAAATAAAAAGAAAAAAATGAAATTCGGATGATTTTACATAAAGATTTCTTAAATAAAAGTATAGTTAAAATATATACTTTTAAACAAAAAAATGTCACAATCCGTCGATCCTCAATTTAAAAATGCCATCAAAGAATGGTACAAGTGCGAAATGGAAGAGAAAAATCTTAAAACAAAACTAAGTGATATTAAAAAAAATAAAGATGGTGTTGAATCAATTATCATTAACTACATGCAAAGTAATAATATTCAAGATAAAGATATTCATATTGGTGAACACGTTCTCAAATATGGTGAAACAAAAAGTACGGAAGGTATTACTAAAAAACTGATTCTTGAACGTCTTACAGAATATTTTGGCGGAAATGTAGAAGAAGCAACAAAAGTAACTGATTTTATTTATTCAAATCGTAATTCAACATCCAAACCTGTTCTTAAATTAAATATGAATAAAAATTAATTTTTACTTTTCGTTTTATTTTATAATTAATTATATAGGATTTAATTATAAACATATACTTTTTAAACATTTACTCTATTTTTTATTTTATTCATAAAATAAAAATAAATTTTTAATATAAAAAATAAAAATGCCATCTCATCAAGAGTATCAAGATATTAAACATTGGGTTAAAATAAATAAAACGATTATTCGTGATGTATACTATTTATTTTTAGATATTTGTAATCAAAAATATGATTTAGCTTTATATGATTCAAAACAACTTTATCACGATATGTGTGTATATTTTTATTATACTTTACGTGATGATTACGGTGATATATTATTTAATTCTATGAGAGAAAAACGCAATTATATTGAATCTCTTAAATATGATTATCGTAATGATAATGATTCTAATAATAATTATTACGATTATGAAGATAAAAAAGATTTTTATTATGAAGAAAATAATATGTATGATTATGATTATGATTTTGATTCTGAATATTTTGAAGAAGAAGAAGAAGTTTGTGGACTATTACCAAAAAAAAATGAAACTGAAGATGTAAATTATTATAAATCAAAGTATAATTTACAGGATTTAGAAAATAAGTTTTTTAATAATAATGATCCAAAAATTTATCATTTTATACCTAAATAAATAATTTCGTTTTAATTTTTATTTTTTAATCATATTCTTTATTATATACAAAAAAATATAATAAATATTTAAAAGAAAAATCTTTACGATTTTTATTTTTAACCATGGGCAAAAATAATAAAAAAAATTCTTATCTTCAAGAAGAACATTTTCAAGAAGAACGAATAAACACTTTTCAACAAAATCCTTCCATAAAAGCATTTTTAAAAGATATTATTGAAGATGAATTTGATGTTCAATATTCATCAAATATGATTGATGCTAAAATTGATTTTGAAGAAGCTTTATATAATGAACATCGATTAAAAATAAATTTTATGAATCCTAAAATACCTTCATTAACACATATTATGAAAAAACATTCGTCTCAATACGATCGTATACGCGATGAAGTTCACAAAAATAAACAAAAATATTTACCTTCTAAATTTTAGCGAAGATTAAATACAATAGATTCACTATTACTTGCTGCTTTGCTTAATAATTTTGATTGTAATTCTATAGATTTATTACTTTTATTTTGTTGTTTATACATACTAAGTAAAGCAGGAGCAAGACCACCAATAATAGTATTTAAAGCAACTAATGTTGTAGCAATTGCTGAAGGAGCATATAATTTATCTTTTTTATCATCTTTATTTATTTTAGCAAGTCCAATGGATAATAATATTAAACTAACAATACCCATTATAAAATATAAAATATATGCTCCGGTTAATATATAGTCTTCTATCTCTGTTTTGACAATAAGATAATAACCAATTAGAGATGAAAATATGAATAAATAAGATACAGATATTAAAATATAACCAGAAAAAGTATGTGTAAGAACACGTTTATCATCATCTGTATTTCTAAATTTTTTACTAGCATAAATATAGGATATATGAATAATACCAAAAATAAGTAATAAAACTGTACATCCAATAAAAGAGAAAAATAATGTTTGATTCATAAATATTTTAGAAATAAAATTTATATTATGACTACCAAAAACTACATAAGCTACTAAACCTAAAAATATAAGTATAGATAAGATAAATATTGGATAAATACTACCACCTAATTCTTTTTTTAATTTTGAATTTCGGCGTGGTCCTTTTGATGATGAGTTACTTTCTTCTTCTTCTTGATATGATGAATAAGATGATATTATATCTTTCATTTTTGTTTTTTTATTAAAATAAATATACTATACTAAATATAGAAATAAATATTTATTTTTATATTTATTATTATTTTAATTTTACACAAATGTCACAATTTCTTAAATTAACAAATACATTCGCAAACGATAAACAACAATCTTATTATGCTTCAAATTCTATTCATTTATCCAAAAAAAATATAACAATCGACCCAAATTTAATTATACGATATCCATTCTTATCTCCTTTTCTTCATTATCATACTCTTTTTTTTGAAGATATTTATTTTTCAATTCTATATATTCAATGTTTTAATGATGATAATATTGATACGGATACAAATAAAGAAGATATAAAACCATCAAAATTTAAAAATATAAAAAAAATAAATAAAAAAAATATAATTATTTATAATTTTATTATTGATAAACTAAATAAAAGATATTGTAAAAATAGTATGAATTATGAAGAATTTAAAGATTCAATTTTAAATCTTTACTTTTGTAATATGAAAAAATCTTTTATTTATTCCAATTTACATTTATGTGGTTATGAATATGATCTAAATCATGATATTAATGAATGGTTAAATCAAGTAAAATATATTGATACTACTTATATTTATCGTTATGGATCAAAAATTATTGAAATTGATAAAGATTATACTTTTTAATTTTTATTTCGATTTATCTTTTATAAAGAAATGATATATAATAATAGTGTTTTTCTAAAAAAAATGGATTTAATCATTTACTTTTTAGGATCTTTATATATCATTAGTGCGTTATTTCGTTTTTCATATTCCTATTCAAAATTATTTTTAAAAAAATATAAAAAAATCGATTTATCTCAATTTGAAAAGATCGACGAAATTATATACTCTTCCATTCACAGCGTATTTATCTTACTTTTATCTGGTTATTCTCTCCAAAATAATATTTTTGCTTTAGATTTTCACACACAAAACCACTCTATTACACACGAATCTATTAAATTTACCTTAGCACTTTCCTTATCTTATTTTAGTCTCGATTTAATCAAATGTATTTTAAAACTTAATAGCATTTTTATATTACATCACTTATGTGCTATTCATCTACTTTTATTAAGTACTAACTCTTTATATGAAAATATACATGAAGGATCTTTTGTGATGGCTTATTTATTTCTCCTTGAATGTAATACTCCACTCATGAATCTCGGTATACTCCTTAAAATGCTTAAATTTGATTATAATATTTACGGATCTATTTGGATTTTACATTTACTATCTTACACAATTTGCCGTCTTATTATGATACCTTATATTACTTATTATTATTATTATCATAATGGTATTAATTATTATCAAATACCTAGTTTAATGATTATTTATGGAGGATCGTGTTTTTGGGCATATAAACAATTATACGGTATTCAAAAAAAAGTGATTCTTCATATATAATTTTATAATTTTATAATTTTATAATTTTATTTTTTTATTTTTATTTTTATTTTTATTTTTATTTTTATTTTTATTTTTATTTTACAAAATATACAAAAATATAAAAAATAAGTATAATATTTAAACAGCAAGAAGAGCAAAGCAATTCTTAATATTTGTTTTATTCATTACACAAAAATTTGACACTTGTGCTGGTGAAAAGTGATACTCGCGAATTGCGACAATTTCACTTTCATACATAGAAGTCAAGGTTTCAACTGGAATTTCATAAAAGTTTGAAAGCAAATCCAGAATTACTTCCTTTGATGCCTTCTTCAACTCAATATGAATATCCATTCGTCCTGGACGCTTCAAAGCACCATCTATCTTTTCAGGATAATTCGACGTCATAATTACAATACGACCAGGTGTTTCCACAATACCATCTAGTAAATTCAAAATACAAGAAAGATTTAGTTTATCGTTTTCACGATCACTCAGTAGTGTACACTCCGATTTTTGATTCTTTACAATAGCAGATGCGAGTTTCATAATTGATTGTTCCTCTTCATCTCCACATTGCGAAGCAGAAGCAGAATTTGCTTCACTACGATCAAGAACAACAGAACTTAAGCAATCAATATCTTCAAAGACATAAATACGCTTGTTATTCGGAATATGTTTCTTGTTAATCGTCGGACTAAAAAAAATTGTTTCCAACTCACGCGAACTCTTAATACGGTTCAAATTAATCACAATAATGGAATAACCCGTACGCTGAGCAATCACCTTAATACACGATGTCTTACCACAACCTGGAGTACCATATAAAAGGATACCAAGATGATGAGGAATACCGTGCTTCTTATACCAACTTGCGTTGTTCATAAAAAAGTCAATTTGCTCCATAAGTTCATTCTTCTTTTCAAAAAAGACATGATCAAAACTCTTATTTGTGTTAAATTCGATTTCATCCCATTCAGCTTGAATGACGTCATCAATATCAACACATTGACGAAAGTGAAAACAATACTGTTTATCACCCATCTGTATTTGTTGATACTTTTCATGTTCTGTAATACACTTATTAATAAATGTTTGGAGATCACTCATAGTACCACTCTTAATATACAGTTGGATTTGATGAATATTAATATTTGTTTCATTATCCTTACCATCACTACTTTTGCTCTTCACTTTGCGAATATTGATATCAATATTACACATAATTTCACATTGTTGTTCAAGTAAGAAATCTTCTTCAGTAAAAGGAATATAGTACTTATCGTTTAAACGAAGAGCACGTTCATACTCTTCGTACTCTTTACGCATCATATAAGATGAATCTTTATCACGCGTTTCATTAAACGCAGTTGTTTCTTTAAATACACGAATCTTCAATTGTGGGCGAGTATTGATGTAATGAAGTACAGCAAGGAATGCCTTACTATAATTCATTTTAACACCAACCTTCTTTCCACAACTCATTATATCCACCGGTTCGGCCTCCATAATAATTTCAGGATACTTCTTCTGTTTATACAGAAGTTTATGTACGTTATGGTATAAATCCATTACATCCATCTTCGTACTTATATAATTCATTACTCCAGTAATGGCAGTAAGAATCATTGTACGTAAAGCAATATCAATAATGATATTTCCAGTGGTAAAGTTACCAAAAACAGAGTTCATAAGAATCATATCAGACATCTTGAGTTACGTTATATCGTTAAACCTTGTAAAAAGGAATAAAATCGGTTACGGTTATATAAATACTTCAATTATTTGTTTTTAAATAGATTCATTTTTAAATGGTAAATTTTTTATTTTTTTGTTTATTTTTTTTATTGTGCGATAAAAAAATATAAAATAATCTTTTTATAAATTAGAGGAATTCTTTATTTCCATTTTTATATTTTATAGGAAATAAAATGTCTAGAAGTATTTATAGTAGTTTAGATGACGCATTTCAACCATTAAATCCACAACAACAACAAAAATTTCACTCTCAACGGGTTTCCCAAGAAGAACGCTCCCGAAGTATGTGGGAAAAAGAAGCATGTAATAAAGATTTGTCAGAAGTTTATGACCGCATGAATCAAGGATACGAATTACCACCTTATTGTGCTAAAGAAAATAATCAATTCCGTGAATTTCAACGCAAAAATAACGAAGATCGCGAAAATTATTTAAAAAATATGGGAAATACACCTCGTCCTCAATTATCTAATGATTATCAAGATATGGAATTAGGTATGTATCGTCTTAAAAACTCTCAAGAAGATAGTCAAGCACTTGTTAAAGTACCTAATAGCCAACGAGCACATTTAGAAAAACGATTACAAGAGTTAGAAAATGAACTTAAAAAATACCAATTTTTATTACGCGTTTTTGATGAAGAATCTCGTCCTAAATTAACAAATGGTGAAGAGATTCAATACGAACAAAATAATAATGATCAACATATTGAACAATTTAGTAATTATAAAAACAGTGATTCAAAAGATGAATTAATTGATTTAATTGTATTATTAAGTATTGGTTTACTTGTTATTTTTGTTCTTGATTCTGTATTTAAAATGGGCAAAAATATAAGTGCTAAAAAATAAAAAATATTTTTACTTTATATTTATTAATAAATAAAATAATTTATTAATAAAATAAATTAATTTGTTAATAAAATAAATTAATTTGTTAATAAAATAAATTAATATTTTTTCCAAACAAACATATTTCGAAGTGATAAATTGGTGTCATAAAAGTGTATTATTCCTACATAGTTCATAATTTTATTTAATTCAAACATTTTTTGAAAGACTTCTTTTGACCCTCCCATATATAAAATCATGATACCATCTTTTTTTAAATGATGATAACATTTCATCATTGCTGGTACAAAAAAATTATTTATCCACTCTTCTTCATTTGGAAATTGTGTAATTGAATTTTTAGAATGTGTAGAATATTTTTCAAGTGTAAAAAAAGGAGGACTTGAGAATACCATATCAAATAATTCATCTTTTTTTAAAGGTATATCGGTAAAGGATGTTGGATAAATAATAAATTGATCACGCATTTTTGGGGGTAAAAATGTATTTTTTATCTTTTCATAACAAGGATGTAAATCTAAATTTGGATCCGCACTTACATACTTTTCTACTACATTTGATAATATTGAACCTAATAAACGATCTCCCCATCCAGCACTTATATCCAAATAACTTTTGGGTTTAAAATAGTGTAATATACTTAAAACAAGTGAAATACGGAAATTATTACATAATTTTATATTAAAGAATATGGTTTCTCGTAAATAATAATAATTCAATATATTGAATTTTTGAATCGTTTGATAAATTATTTTTTTTTTATTTTTTTTCCAAAAATCATATGGTGATAATTTATTACCAAAAATACATTTTACACGAACATGTTCCGAAAAATAATCTGTTAAATCATTTAATTCTTGATTTTTTATCCATATATCTTTAATTAAAAAATATGATTTATCAAATGTTTGAACTTTATTTTTTATTTTTATTAACTCTTTAGGAATTTGATGATATATAATAGGTGTAAAATCTTTTACCTTTTGTAATATATTTTTTTTATTAAATTGATAATAATCATGATAATAAGGATATTCTACTTTATCAATTTCTTTTACATTCATCTTTTTAAATTTTTTTTGATATTCACTCATTTTTAAAATATATATAATACTCTATATATATTATTTATAATTATTATAAAAAATATTTTTAATAAAATAGGAATAAAAATAAAAAATGAGTTGTTTATTTAATAGTTTAAGTTATTTTTTCCAAGAACCTAGTAACACGATTCGTCAAAAAATTTGTGACTATTTACAAAATAATAATGTTATTATGGAAGGTTTAGATACACAATTTATATTACAACTTGAAAACCCAAATTATGTACAACATATGCGAAATATGAGTACTTGGGGTGGTGCCATTGAAATACAAGCAGCATGTAATTTATATAATGTAATTATTGTTGTAAGAAATCATCGTGATCATAATGGTAAAAATATTGAATTTTTACCTATTAATGTATCAAATAAAGATGATTTACGAAAAATTGAATTAGAATGGAGTGGAGGTCATTATGAACCTGTTCGAAATTAAAAGAAGCGATTATTGGGTAGTTGAAAAGATGGTTTATTTGAAAAACTATTAAATAACATATTTCGATCCGCCGGTGAATGTTGTTGAACCGCACTATTTTGATATTGAGGTCTTGAAAAAGTTGGTGCTGATGCCATCATTCGATCAAATGTTGATGTTTCTCGATATGTTTCTTTTCTAGAAGAAGAATCATCATTATTATTATTATTATGTGAATAATTTGTTAAAGCAGGTGGATTGCGATTTCGATTGTTATATAAATAGTTTCCATTTCCTTGAAAATTTTCAATTGGACGATATTGTGGTACTGTATCTTGGATAACACGTTTGGGAGATGAATCCGTTAATTTGGGTAAATCAGTAATACGAAGATTAGGTTTAGGAAGATTCCAACAAATAAAGATTAATAATGGATCTACATATTTGGCACTAAATCCTTTTTCGTGAAGGTTGTTTAAAATAAAGATGACACAATCTTTCATATTATAAAGTGGTGTACCATAAATATATTCAGGAACTTCAAAAAAACAATAACTCTCTTCGTTGACTGAACAACTTTTAATTTTTTTAAATACTTTACCTAAAATGGATTTATATACATGAAGACGACGCAAATCTTTTTCTCGCTGTTTATTGTGAATATCACTTACACTAAATGTAAAATCATTATCATCTAAATCTTCATATTTTCCATAATAATCCACATAATCTATATCCATATTTATATAAAATTCTATATATAAGAAGAGATTTTTTTTCTATTTCTCAAACTTTTAATCTAAAAAAAATAGATTCACATAATCACTTTTATATAAATAATTATTTTATATAAAAATAGCATTTAATACAATGGATCATTTATAACAAATGTTATAAATGATCTGCTTTATGGTGCCATATGCGCATTACGCGGACAATAGTCCGCGTCATTGATGCGTAAACGTCAACAAATGATTATGTATTAACATAATCATTCTTATTTATAAAAAAATATTAATAAATATTTATTAATATTTTTCTCTTTTTTTTTGCTTTTTCTCTTTTTTTTACTTTTCTCTTTTTTCTCTTTTTAACTTATAAGTTTTTTTAGATAAAATAATATATATCTTATTTTTAAAGAATAAAATGCGTTATGAAGAGTTAGTCATTAGTAGTGGAGGTATCTATATTGTCCATTATGTAGGCGCATTACTTTCATTAAATAAATATTTCCCATTACAACATTTTAAATATTATACTGGATGTTCCGCTGGATCCATTTTATCTTTATTACTTGTTTGTGGTTATAGTATAGAAGAATTATATGAAGAAATATTACAATTAGACATTACTGAACATCAAGATATTAAAATATCTAATTTTTTAGAAGAATATGGTTTTGATAATGGTCAAAAATTCTATATATTAACTAAAAAATATTTTGAAAAAAAAAATATTGATTATAATATAACCTTTCTTGAACTATTTGAAAAAACTCATAAAATTCTTACCTTTTCCGTTACAAATATTACTAAACAATCTAGCGAATATCATAATGTTTTCTCAACACCTTATATGAAAGTGATTGATAGTTTATTAATGTCAATAAATATTCCGATTTTATTTAAACCTATAAAAAAAACAGTTACTTATATGGGGAATTATCAAGAAAATCATTATTATTTAGATGGAGCATTATTAGATCCATTTCCATGGAAAGTGATTAAAAAAGTAAATCCTTTAAAAAAAATTGGTATTTTTGAACACAATTTAAATCAAAATCAAAATATATTACAAGATTTTAATTTTATGAATGATTTTCAATCTTATTTTATGAAAATTATTAAAACATTTGAAAAAGATATGTTAAAAGAAAAATATAAATTCTTAAAAGATGAAAAAATAATCAAAAATATTTTTATGATACATGATCCAAATATTAATATGATCGATTTTCAAATGAGTTCTGAAATAAAAAAATTATATATTAAAGATACTGAACAAAAATTTGATATATTTTATCTTCAAAAACAGCGTTATGAATATATATCTAAAAAATATTTTTATTTATGGTACTACAAAATAAATAATAAAAAATTAAAAATAAAAAGTTAAAATATTTATTCATTACTACGAAGGAATTGTAAGAAATCTTCCTTTGTACGACTTCCATTATACTCTTCATATTGTGATTTAGTACCTACTGATGGCATTCCATTCTTATAATAACGAATAGTAGGGAATCCTTGAATATCCTCTTGTTTTAAAAGAGCAGCGTTTTCATCAGCGTCAGCATCTACCATTACAATTTTAATTTTACCTTTATATTGAGATTTAGCAGCTTCTAATTCAGGTTTAGTACGCTTACAATGTCCACACCAATCCGCATAATACATGACTAAAGCAGGTGATGATCCATTTTCATAACCTTCAATGGAAAAAGATGTTTTTAAATTTCCTAAATGAGCTTTAACACCAAAACCCATGGTTAAATTGGTAGCACGGAAAATCGCTAAAATAACAATTAAAATAATTACAATTGTTACGATTGAAATTAAAGGATTTGATAAAGTTTTCATCATTTTTTTATTCTTATACTTATAAATAATATATTTTTATAAAAAATATATAAAAATAAATATTTTATTACAATAGGAATTTATTTAAAAAAAATGGCAAAAACAACAAAATCTTCTTCTAAATCATCATCTTCTTCACCATCTTCTTCTTCTCCATCTTTTTTAACTGGTATATTTGGACATTTAGTTACAGGAAGTACAGTAAGTTGTAAATCAACAGATGATTCATTCTTTTGTAATTTTACAAAAGGTTTCAATATTCTTATTATGATTTTTATTACAATGATGATCCTTTATATTAGTATCCATTTTATTTATAATTTTATAAAAAAATAAATTATACCGCGTTATCTTTATTTAAAAAGTTCATCATTATACCGTAGTATTATGATAAATGAAGAAAATGGAAGACCATAATTTTAAAAATGTGATTATATTTATTTTGTTTATTTTTCTTCTCTTTTTTATTTCCAATGATAAGAAATTTAATAAAATTTTTCAAAAAAATATTATTAAAATTCTTTTTATCATTACACTTGTTTATATGTCTTATTTAAAAATTAATATTTGTATCATTTTAGGTGTATTCTTCATATTCTTACTCTTTAATACAGATATCGGCAAAAAATTACAAAAAAATAGATACATCAAACGTATCATTAAATTAATTTCACCTTTTATAAATCCCATTATATATACGATTGAAGATATTATATATTCCTTTACAAATATACCTGATGATGACTCTTCTGTCGGAAGTAATACAAGTGGAAGAAAAAAAGTACGATTTGAAGATGAAGAAGATAATGATTTCGATAATATGGATCTTGATAATGTTGAAGATATTGTATTTGAAGATGAAGATCAAAATAAAAATAACAATCTAAAAATAAATAAAGAAAAAGAGAATAGTGAATATGATATTTTAGACGAAATTCGTAATGATATGAATATTCAAATATTACCTAAAAATAACACTCAAGAAACATTGATTCAAAATCAAGAATCAGATATAGAATCAGAAGAAATTGGAGAAATAGAACCCAACGCAACTTTAGATCAAAGTGAAGTTCGTGAATTATATAAAGAACTTATTTCTGTAAAAACACAATTAAATAATATTGACGATTAAATCAAATTATTTCTTATCTATTAGTAGTAAAATTATATATTTTAAAAATGCTTGATAAATTATTTATGGCACTTATTATGCTGGCAATGAATATTGGTGGTAAGTTTATTGTAATGGATTTACCAAAATCCATTGATCAAATCTTTACATCATCCTTTTTATTAAGAAGTTTTGTTATTTTTGCTTTATTCTTCTCTTCTACACAACATATTTGGTTATCCATTATTTTTACTTTATTATTTATTATTATGATGAAATATTTACTTAATTGTGATAGTGAATTTTGTTTATTGAATAAAGAACATTTTAAAAGTAAATTAGATGCGAAAAGTGAAGAGTCCAAAAAAGTAGTAAGTGAAGAAGAGTTTATTCACGCAAAAAAAATAGTCGAATCATTTGTTTCCCAAAAATACTCTTCACTCTAAAAAAAATTATTTACTCTCTTTATTTTTTAGGAATTAATATATCTAACTTTTTAATAAATTAAAATTTATTAAAGAATGCGTGAAAATAAAGAAATTAAAATAAAAGGTTAAAATAAAGTAATATAAAAAGATGTTCGCTTTAAATAATAATAGTAACTTTAAAAGTGAATCATTCTCAGCACCCAAATTTGGAGGTGGTGACGATGACTTTAGTATAAAAATGAGCAATGGAAGTAATGGATTTAAAAGTGAAAAGATCGGAAGTGGAATGAAACCTGTTTTTGCAAATAGTTCATCCGGAAATATTCGTATTCCAGAAAATCGTAAAGTAAATATTAAACCTAAATTCGTTTCATCTTCCAATTCCATCTCTTCCAATACTTCTTCTCCTAAAGTTCCTCTTGATAGTTTCTCCGCTTTCTCCAATCCTAAAACAAGTATTAACGGAAGTCAAAGCAGCAATAGTGATGATGAAGATGATGACGAAAATATAAATAGTGGTGATGATGAAGAAGATGACGATGATGACAATCAAACCCCTCGTTCTCGAGGTACTTCATACACTTCTGGTAGTGGAAGTGGTTCTTATGCTTCTGGATCTGATAGTGGTAGTGAATATACTTCTGGATCAGGTTCTTCAGATGGTTCAAGTGAATATGAAAGTGGTAGTGAAAGTGGTAGTGATGATAGTAGTAGAGATGAACGTGAAATGACTTATGAAGAGATTCAACGTGAAAAACAAAATCTCCTTTTTGAACTCGAACGTCTTCAAAAAGCCGGTTTCGTTCCTTCCAAACGTTACTCCATGGCATCCACCTACGAAGAGATGAAATTTGAACGCGATCGTCTTAAACGTATGCGTGATGTTGAACGTTCCATTAAATTCAGTCGCAAAATGCTCGTCGGTTTTGCCGGTGGTGTCGAATTCCTTAACGAAAAGTTCAATCCTGCTGATCTTAAACTTAAAGGTTGGTCCGAAAATGTTATGGAAAATATTAATGATTACGATGAAGTATTCGAAGAACTTCACGACAAATACGCAGACTCTGTTAAAATGCCCGCTGAAGTCAAACTCGTCATGATGGTCGCCGGTAGTGCCTTTATGTTCCATATGACAAACTCATTCATGAAGAGTGTCACCCCCGATCTTCGCGATGTACTTCGCAATAATCCCGATATTATGGCAAATATTAATGCTGCCGCTGCTAAAGATATGGGATCCAAGATTGATCAAACATATGGTCGTAATAACCCTGTTGCAGGAATGATGAAAGGAGGCATTGATATGAAAATGGGTGGTCAAAAGAAGATGAATGGACCCGCAAATGTTGATGATTTATTAGGAGAATTAAATGGTGATGATGGATCTGTTGGAAATATTAAAAGTTTCGGATCTCGATCCA
>JACCDH010334150.1_pt1 | contig 14736 bp, 12 predicted proteins | sample 7442481 | NCBI WGS metagenome assembly JACCDH01 (sample SAMN15323433, study PRJNA562643) | freshwater metagenome | isolation source: river surface water | place: USA:Blue River Watershed | collected 2017-08-15
AGGTCCGGGCGATCTTGACCGGCACGCCGAAAACGATCGGCTTCGCTGGCGGGGGCAGCCTGCAGCGAAACAAGCAAGGCCTTAAGCTTATTGGCATCATCGGGGAGGGGGTGGGAAAGTTCATCGGTAGTCATGCAAGCCTCATATCCGGCACTCACGGCCATTGCTTGTCTAATTGATCATGGGGGAAAGTGTCAGGGTAAGCGATCATGTCAAGCGGCTTCGGCCGATAGCGAGATTTCACGCTTGCTACTATCAGGCCGGCGACCGCTGATACCGGCAGCCGTTGAGGCGTAGGCTTCTGCCACCTGGGCCCAAGTTCGCCGCGATAGTCGCTCGTAAATCGCCGTCTGTCGCTCCACGACTTCAGCCCGATTGGCCCGCACCTCCAATATCAGACGTGCAAGGTGCCGACGATCGTTCGGGTCAAACGTGAACTCAGCCAATTCTGGAGCCATCGCGATAAGTTCACGTTGATGCGGGCCATCTGCCATCAGGCAGGGGGTGCCAACGCTGATTGCTTCATAAAACGGAAAGGTGCCTGCGCCACCTTCAAATATCGAAGGGTGCACTGCCACTTCGGCTGCATGGTAGAAGGCTGCATGTTCTGCACGCGGCAAATTGGGCATAGACACGATGTCACGCAAAGATTGGCGGTTCTCGACGAGTTGCGCGACGGGTGTGGCCGGTGGTCCAAAATGAAAGTGCGCGGTCATGAACAGACGGGCGTCGATGCGGTGCTGCCGGACAAGATCGTCGACCGCGTTCGCGACGACCGGGATGTTCTTGGTTACGCGATCCTGAGTAGACACAGCGACGTAGCGAACATCTTCGAAGGGGTAATCTGTCAGGTAGTGCCACCCACACTCCCTTGCATGTGCGCGCAGCATTGCTGCCGCACACGCTACGGACTCGATTGTTCTCTTGCGGCTCTCAACGAAGGGCAGTAGCGGCGCGAGATCCGGCGGTGCTGCGATGACGCTTGTGATCCGGTCGAGATCGAATCCGTAGAGGTGGTTGACCTGATCGCGTGCGACGTGATCCGAGAACGTAATTGCCCGGTCTGCGAACCCGAGCATTGCGGTGACCCGTTCGCGCAGGATCGTGTGATGACCTTCCGGCCCCCAATAGAAGTCAGAAAATTCTGGGAACACCATCGGAATGGCATCCGGGAAGATGAGAGTGAGAGGCCCGTCCAGCAGCCTAGCCTGGTCGAACTGAGGGAATAATGATAGCCAGCCAGCTACTTTAGCACGCTTGGCATGGCGATTGGCAAAATGCGCCAACTCCGTGAATCCGTCAACCGTCTCGCCGAAGTCTCGCGGCGAATGCATATGGTAATCTAGACCGCGCGTCGCGGCGAGAGATGCGAAGTCTGCTTGGGCTTCGTCTCGGATGTAATCTGGAAGGAACAGATGGAAGGCATACTTCCCACCTGCTGCCGCTCCTTCAATGATGAAGCCAAGCAGGCGGGTCATGCCTTGGTGTGCCCACTGTCCACCCGGATGCGGCTCGATCCATACACCTATTGCGGTGCGCTCACCCATAGTCATGCGGCCAGTCCTTTGCGGCAAATCGAATTCTCGGCATAAGCTTCCGCAACCTGATCCCAACCATATGTCATCATGCGCTCGTAGATGGGCATCTGCGCATCCACGACTGCTTCCCGATTTGTCGCGACGTGAATGATCAAATCGGCCAATGCCTCGACGTCGTACGGATCGAACACATAGGGCGACAGCCCTGGCTCGCGTTCCAGCAACTCCTCTACGTGAGGGCCACGGGCCACGAGGCACGGCGTGCCTACGCTTAGCGACTCGTATAGCGGAAGAGCCCCGATGATCCCCTCGAAAAAGGAAGGATGGACCGTTACTGCGGCACAGTGGAACAGGGCTGCATGGATTTCGCGCGGGACATCTCGCAGAGTGAACGCGTCACGAAGGAATTGGTTGCGCTCAACCACTCTCGGAAAGAGCGACCATTCCGCGTCGACCATTGCTGACGCTGTGGTCAGCAACTTGAAATCGGTTCGCCGCTGCTGAACCAGGCGGCGAACTGCTTCAGCAACCGCTCCCATGTTCTTCGAAGGGCGGTCCTGCGTAGCTGTGAAGACATACCTAACATCTTCGAACGGAAAGCCATCAAGGTAGTCAATGCTCGAGCTCGCAGCGTAATTGCGAATCATGGTTGCTGCTATGCGTTGGGTTTCCGCAGTGCGCCGCCGATTTGTCGCAAAGGGAATTTGCGGGCGTAAGTCAGGCGGAGCTAGCGGTACTACCGCAATTTTCTCCTCAGGGACGCCCAAAAGTGGAACGGCGTGGCGTTGAGCAACATGGCGCGAGAAGGTGATGACCTTGCTGCTTGCCGCGCAAACCGATGTGGATTTGCGACGCCATGCTTCAATTTCGCCGTTCTCGTCCCAGGCTTCGTAGCTCCACCCGAGTGGGAAGTCGTGCCCGAGCGAGTCCGGCATTAGCGCTGCCTTGGGCTTATCAAGGTAGAGCGAGCCCTGCAGGAACGGAAATGAAATGAACCACCCTTCTACGTCGATATGCTCGTTGCAATAAAGCGCGGCTGCAGCCAGTCCCAGCGCCGGTTGCCGAAGATGGGCAATCCGAGGATCACGGGATAACACTGCGCAAGTGGCCGGGTCCGGTTCGGATACCATCCAATCTTGCCCTTCTGTGGCATCGAGAGCGCGGAGATCCTTACGTACAGTCTCGGCCAAGCCTCGCTGAACGACCACATGGAAGGCGTATCTTCCGGCCTTGGCGGCGCCCTCGATGACGAAGCCAATAACCCGCGAAACGCCTTCATTGGTCCACCGATCTCGTTCGCCAAGCTCGCTCCAGATACCAACTGGAATGCGTCCGTCTCTACGCACGTACGAATTCCATAAGGCGGTCGACTACGAAGCTGAACTGCTGTTGACGCAGTTCGGGGAAACTGGCCGGCGACCAATCGCCAGGGGGAGGAGGGGGCGGATTGGTCTCTAGGTCGAATAGCATATCGGCAATCGCGATTGGCTCGGCCTTGTCATAGAGCCTTACGCACTTACCTGCACTTTCAGCTAAACGTTCGTGCAGCGGATAACGCTGGCCAACGAACGGCAGCCTGTGACGTTGTGCCAGCGCCATGGCGAAACCTTCGCCGCCGGCCACTTCACTCGACCAGATCCCTAGGCCTCGCGCAAGGACGCGTGAGAGCATGGGGATCTCGTGCAAGGCGTAACGCGGCAGTTCTTCGAGGACCTCGCGTACATCGGCACTAAGCTGGTTAACGACATGGCCGTGATCGAAGGCGGCAATATCGCCGCTTACGATCGTGGGCATGATCGCCCCTCCCTCAGAGAGATAAAGTGCTATCCCCTTTAGGGCCGCCATGGTCGCATGCCGGGGGTTGGCCTCTGTCAGCCATAGCCAATTGCGCTGCCTAATCGGCGAGCGGGTTTCAAAAAGGGTGGGCGATCCCCTCGACAGGTTCGGCACGTCCATGATCTGGTCGCCGCGTACGCCCGCATACCCAATCAGATCGACACGTGTTTCAGGATCCCCGCAGAGCACTGCAGCACTTCGTCGCCACATGGTAAAGGCGTCGAGTTCCCGCGTCCAGTATTCGTCTCCGCGGCCATTGGCGTAGGCATCGGGGGTGATACGAGCGCTGAGATCGGTAACGTAGTGGGCAGTCGGCTTGATGGGCAGCACCGCCCCTTGCCCCGGCGTGGCCAATGAAATCCACGCATCACAATCTGCGAAATTCCAACCCCAGTCGCGCGGAACGATCACGCTGCTCAACCCATGTAGGCTGGTTTGCAGCTGGTGGATCATATACATCCGACTTACATTGCCGGGGTCGACTCGCTCCCAGCGTAACCGCCGCCCAACCGCAACGCCCTCGAGCCCTTCTAGCAAATATGCTTCATGTGCACGCCATCGGGCTTCGTCGGCTTCGGGAATTCCAATGGCCAACTGGACCTGTGCGCCGCAAAGCGGCTGACTGCGGGCAATGTTTTCGACAAGTTCCCGTGTTCGGTAGAGCGCAGGCACGTCGACCTGCTCGGGCATGAGAATTGCAATCTTCAACGAAATCGTCCTCCCCACCCCTAATCGGTTGTTACACCAATCGATTAGGCGGCGCGACTTGCGCACATGCGCTGGCAAGAGCCGACGCGACTGCGGTGACCTCTTCATCGGACAAAGCGGGATAAGACGGCAGGGACAGCCCACGTGCCGCAATATCCTCAGCTACCCGGAAGTGCTCATCGCTACGATACATCGGCATGTGGTGGGCGCAGAAGAAGACTGGCCTCGTATCGACCCCCTGCTCTGCCATGATTTTCATTACCTCGTCCCGGTCACACCCGAATGGCAGCAACACCGAGACCAGCCATTCATTGCTGATGACCTCTGCCGGAGTCTGCTGGAATACGACTGGCGTATCCGCCAGGAGGGTCCTATACAAACTAGCTATGCGCCGCTTGTTGGCTAAGATGCCAGAGAAACGCTCCATCTGCGCGGTCCCGATGGCCGCGGCGACGTTCGTCATGCGGTAGTTGAAGCCGAGCTCTTCATGCCAATAGCGCCGGGTGAGCGACTGGCCCTGGCCCTTAACCATGCGCATGCGGGCTGCGAGAACGTCATTATCGGTCACAACTGCACCACCCTCCCCAGTGGTAATCGTCTTGTTTCCGAAAAATGAGAAAGTTGCCACGTCGGACTCGCGCCCGGCATGGACTCCGTTGCGGCTGCTTCCTAGGACCTCCGCGCAATCGTCGACAACGGAGAGGCCGTGCGCGCGGGCAAACGTGTACACCTCGGGATCGCAAATGCCGCCATAGAGGTGGACTGGCATGATCGCTTTGGTGCGCGGAGTCAGCCGCCGGGCAAGATCATCCGGATTGAGCAGCCAGTCTTCCCGACTGACATCGGCAAAAACCGGTTTTGCGCCGGTCTGGGCGATAGTGTTCACCGAAGCGATGTAGGTAAAGGTCGGAACGATCACCTCGTCGCCTGGTCCCACATCGAGGCAGTGCAGCGCTAAATGTAGAGCAACAGTTCCATTGCAGACAGCAATCGCGTGGCGGAAGCCAGTCTCTTCCTTCAGGGCATTTTCAAAGCGGTCGACATATGGACCTATGCTGCTGATCCAGCCTGTCTCCAAAGCATCGAGTACATAAGCTTTTTCGTTACCACTGAGGTCCGGAATGTAGACAGGGATATTCATTGTCATCCACGCGTTTCGGATTTGGCGACAGTCCTACGGAGCAACTGCATGACGAGCAATAGCTATTTTGCGGCTGCATCGGATGGCCAGTTCATTGCGTAGGGGGCAATGTATTGCTTAGCACCAATGATCTGGCAATCCGTGGTGCTAGCATCTCGAAAGCCGCCTTCAGGTTTAGCGACCGGCGTTGTTCAGCATAGGCATGGTGTTGGAAGGCTGGGTGGCCAGGGAGCCTACGAATTCACGGTTGGGGAACGATCGATCATCGAGCCGCTGCTGCAGAGTGGGCCATGCGGGGGCTTCCCGATTGGTCGCCGACCAAACTCAACAATTCAACCATGAACCGGTCTTCGAAGCTTTCCTTAGAGATGGCGGGATAGACTGGCGAGATCTGTGAATGTCGATTGCTACTCAATCTGCACGTGGTGCCGAAGCGCTGACGCCATCGGGTGTAATCATAGACTTATAATTGACCGAGCAGGGAACCTACTCTAGCGATTGGGCTACTCCAGTGTCGGCTGGGAGGGCTCGCGGGCGGGCAAATAAAGGACATCAGATGAATCAAGATTGTTCCGGAAAAGTTGCACTGATCACAGGTATCACCGGGCAGGACGGTTCCTATCTTGCCGAGTTCCTGCTGGAGAAGGGGTACGCAGTACACGGCATCAAGCGCCGCGCCTCAATCTTCAACACTCACCGGATTGATCATCTTTATCGTGATCCGCACGATCAGCCCAAGCTTACCTTACACTACGGCGATTTGACCGACACGTCCAATCTCACGCGGATCATCCAGGAGGTTCGCCCGGACGAAGTGTACAATCTTGGGGCGCAGAGTCATGTCGCAGTGAGCTTTGAGTCACCCGAATATACTGCTGATGTCGATGGCATTGGCACCTTGCGCATGCTTGAGGCGATTCGCTTCCTCGGACTGGATCAGACCACACGCTTCTATCAGGCATCTACCTCCGAGCTTTACGGTCTCGTGCAGGAAGTTCCTCAACGCGAAACGACCCCGTTCCATCCTCGTTCGCCTTACGCAGTAGCCAAGCTATATGCTTACTGGGCTACCGTGAACTACCGTGAGGCCTACGGGATGTATGCGTGCAATGGCATCCTGTTCAATCATGAGAGCCCGCGTCGCGGCGAAACGTTCGTCACTCGCAAGATAACCCGCGGCATCGCCAATATCAGTCAGGGGCTGCAATCCTGCCTCTACATGGGCAATCTCGATGCATTGCGAGATTGGGGGCATGCCAAAGACTACGTACGAATGCAGTGGATGATGCTACAGCAGGATGTGGCTGAGGATTTCGTGATTGCGACAGGCGTGCAGTATTCCGTGCGCGAATTCATCAGCTGGTCCGCCGCGGAGCTCGGTATCACGCTTGAATTCTCCGGATCAGGCGCCGAGGAGATCGGAACGGTCGCAGCGATTTCCGATACGTCGCTTGTTCAGGTCCGGCCCGGTGACGTCGTGGTGCGAGTCGATCCTCGTTATTTCCGGCCGGCCGAAGTCGAAACCTTGCTGGGTGATCCTACCAAAGCAAAGGAACGGCTTGGCTGGGTTCCTGAAATCACCGCGCAGGAGATGTGTGCTGAGATGGTTGCTCATGACCTTGCCGCCGCCCGCCGCCACGCTTTGCTGCTGAAGCACGGCCATGAAGTTCACGTTGCACACGAGAAGTAATCGCGCGTCATATATAGCGGGGAACTGCCCTGGTTAGTTCCCCGCGCCCAAGTTCCCAGCAACGCAGCCTTTTCTGGTTGCTGAACACTTCGCTTATGCTTTGGGCGCTTTTGTCATAGCCCAATGACCGGAGCCAGCTGCATGCCGTTGTGACCGGGCATGCCGCCATGCTTCAGCGCCAGGTGACAAGGCGGGTCATATGTTGCAAAAGATCCACGCCATCCCACGTAGGCTCGAATTGCAAGGCTTCCCCAATCGGCACCACCCTGTATCCTCCGCGACCGCGCAGATTCTCTGCCAACGTTACACATTGGTCGGCTTGCAGACCAAAATGGGTGACAGTCTGCAATGAACGGTCCGCGAGGTCGGTGATGTCGCTGATGCTGCCTGCAACCCAGTCACATAGGAAGCCTCCACCGTGCGGACGCATCAGTGCTGCGCGAGGGTCAGTCGCACGGCTAACGTGGAGCGGATTTCCAAAAGTCTCGTGACGTGCAGTGATCGCCTCGGCCAAAAGGTCGTGCGAGAGCGCCAGCTTGGCAATGGCGGTGCCTGCCTCCACCTTGTATTCTTTGCGTGTCGCTCTCGCTGCGACGCGCTGGTAAAAATCGGCAGCCATGTTGCCGGGATCGCCCAGCCAGACTACCAGGCGCGGAGATCCGCATCCCATCTGATCGAACCAGTAGACATCATTGGAGAAGCGATCGCTGAGGGCATCGCGCTCCTCCAATTTGGCGTCTCGATAGGCCTGCGCACTGATAACGGCGATCGATTTTCGGTCGGGGAATCCGATCGACAGCCCGTCGGGTCTAATCGGGATTCTCGAAACAGCGGCGACCTTCTCATCCCCTCCCCAGATGAGACGCAAATCGAAATACGAGGCGAGATTCTCGTCCAGCTCTCCTCCGTAGGGGTAGTGACAGAATAAGTGCCAGTCGGCCTCGCCTTGCGCATGAAGCGCCGCCATCACCAGTTCCACTAGGTAGCGGGTTTCCGGCTCCAGCGTGTCAGGCAGGCGAACGACGTTGGCGTTGCCGGCGAGCAGGGACATCGCCCAACTATAGACAAATATAGTGTCAACATTAGTTGGCGGAAGGTGCAGCGCCACCCCGCGGGCAGAGCGGACTTGGCCTGCCCGCTCGTGGGCGGCGAAGCTTTCCACCAAGCGCTGCATCGAGGCTCGCCGCAGCCAGTATGCCAACGCAACATATTGCGGTGCCTGACGCGTTCGCGGATCTTTCAGGATGCGGCGCGAGAGTTCATCCAGCAGCATCACTCGCTCCTGGCTGAAGGGTACGCATGACGCGAATTTGAGCCCAGCCACGCGCGCCTTGAGTTCAGCAGCATCAACTGGCTGAGGTTCACCTGACCAAATTGTAATCATGCGGCAGAAGCCAGAACATCGCTGCAGCCGCGCAGTTCGGCCCGAGGGATTCTCCCAAGAACCTGCAAGCCTTTCCCCATCCAACCATCCTCGCCCGCGTCGATCGACTGGATCACGCCTCTGTCCTCCGTCAAGAGGCTGTGCCCAGGATAGCTATGCGGCAGCAGCGACACCACCTGGATGACGCCAGGTTCGCCCACGCCACAAGGACGCCATGTTTCCGGGTCTCGAATGATCACGTCTGCAAAATTGGGAGGGTACAGCAACCCTTGGGGGCCTTCGAGAAAGATTGACCCAATTTGTTCGACCATCCCGAAGAAGTTATGGATCCGGGTAAGCCCGAAGGCATCCTTCAGAGACTGGCGAAACACGGCGTTATCAACTGAACGCTCAATCATTTTCTTCCATCCGCCGGAATGGATTAGGATGCCGTTCGAGAGGTCAATTCCGGCATCGCGAAACTGCTCGTAGAAGTTGATCCACACCATGAAGGTGAATCCAAACATGAAGAAGGGCGCATCTCCATGCTCGCCGAGGAAGGCCTTCACAGCGCCAATGTCGGGAGCCAAGTTCCGGTCGAGCGCGAAGGTGTGCTTGTGGCCATAACGCATGAGCCCAAGAACCCCGGCTCCTCGTGCACTAATTGTGGCCGGATCCTTGAACACTGCGTCGGTGTCGATCACCAGCATCGGCAACCGTTTACGGCCCAGCACATGCATCAGCGAATTGGCTAGTGCTTTTTGTTGGATCTGCGAAGTTTCCGTATCCACGGCGATCCGACTGACCGCTTGCCCCGTGGTTCCGCTCGAGGTCATCACCATTCGCACGGCCTCGTTCGGGACGGACTGAAGCTTCTGCGTCTTGAACAACGATACCGGCAAGTATGGGATATCTTCGACTGCGCGATAGGGGGGGGCATCTTCCCAACCACCGTCGAGAATGCGGCGATACGGCTCGCACGCGATCCGATGCCGTGCAGTCAATGTGTTCAGCCCTGCAAGGAGAAGCCTGTCCTTGTCAGCTTGCGCCAGCGAATAGGGCGGATGCGCCAACATAGTCTCAAGTTCAGATATCATCAGTTCTGCCCCAAAGTGGCATAGTCGACCTTGCCTCGCTCCGTGGTTGGAATGGCGTCGAGGCGAACAAACTCAAAGGCGGCGCGAGGCAGAGTGTAGCGCTCGAGCAGGCGGTCCTGAACGGCTTGCGCCTTGTGATTGTAATCCGGCTCGCTGGTGACAAGGTAGATACGCACTCCTTCGCCATTTTGAACAACGGCAGCTGTCGCAATGGTGTTTGCTGCAATCTCGAGATCGTCTAGGTTGACCCTCAAGCCGTAAACCTTGGCGAAACGCTTTACACGACCTGTGATGAACAGACGCCCTGCGCGATCCAAGTAGCCGAGGTCACCCGTGTGCAGGCGGCCACTCTGCTCGTTGCCGAGCGCCAAGTCGGCACGCTCTTTGGCGTAACCAAGCATGACATTGGGCCCATGGAAAACTACTTCGCCGGTGCCGGATGTGTCAGAATTCAGAATCTCAATTCGACAGCCAGGCAACGCAGTACCAACCGATGTTTCCGCTTCTTTGAATTCATCGTGCTGCAAGGTGGTCATCCGAGGGGCCGCCTCAGTTTGCCCATAAAGCACGAAAAAGCGTCCGCCACGCGCTGACATGAACGCGTGAGCGTTCCTTCTGGTTTCGAGGTCGAGATTGCCTCCGGCTTGCGTCAAGGTACGGAGCGAGGTGAGGCCCAGTCGAGCGAAACCCAGCTTGGCCATAATCTGGAAATGGAAGGGCACGCCCGGCATATGCGTGACCTCGGCGGACCGCAGGGCTGGCCAGAAAGTGCGGTCGGTCAGTCCGTCCTTTGTTAGAAGGATACGGGCTCCGCTGCACAGATGGCTCAGGAGTACGGAAAGGCCATAAGAATAATGAAGCGGCAGATAGCCTGCCGCAACATCATCCTCAGTAATATGCAGCACCTCAGCTATGCCTTCGGCATTGACCTTGAGCGCTTCGGCGGAAAGCCGCACCAATTTGGGACTTCCCGTTGAACCCGAGGTGGATAGCAGGAGTGTCAGCGCGGGATCTAGAGAGCCAGATTGCAGATGCAAAGGAAGCCCACTGTTGCGGGAAAGACCCTGCTCTATAACCCATTCGGGCGAATAACGCTGCTCAAGCTCCGCCCTGGTGGCTTCCGGCAATTTGGGATCGAACAATGCTACCGCGTGTCCTGCCGCAATCGCACCCAGTAGCGCCGCAACATCGTCAACACTGTTGTGGATATAGTGAAACACCAGACCGCGCGGCCCCGTAAGGCATGATGCCCATGCACGGGCACGCTCGGTCAGCTCGCCATAGCTGACCCACTCACCCGTGCTAGCGTCCATGACGGCTGGCCGGTCGGCAATTCCGTGCGGGACAAAGGGCAAGCGCAACGACATCTCAGATGACCATGCCTCCGTCGACACCGAGAGTCTGACCCGTCACGTATGTCGACAGGTCCGATGCGAGGAACAGAGCTGCATTAGCGATGTCCTGCGGGGTACCGATTCGATTCATGCCGATAGAGCGCATCCGTTCCTCAAACTTTACATCGGGCAACTGGCGGACCATGTCCGTATCAATAAACCCAGGTGCAATTGCGTTGACCCGAATGTTGCTTGGCGCCAGCTCCTTTGCTGCGGAAAGGGTCGCTCCGATCACCCCCGCCTTAGTTGCCCCATAGACAACCTGACCCGCATTTCCGAACCGTCCGATGATTGATGCGATGTTGATGATTGATCCCATCTTGGCACGCTGCATGAGTCGTGCAGACGCCTGAATGCCATGCAGCACACCGGCGAGGTTCGTCGCGAGGCTCGCTTCGATGTCGGCCTCGGGAACCATGCCGATCAGCCCATCGATTAGGACCCCCGCATTGTTAACCCACACATCAAGGCGCCTATACCGCGAGAATGCAAGCTTGGCCAAGGCAGCCGAAGTTTCCGGTCGAGCTACGTTGCCTATCGCGATGTCTACGTTGATGCCATGGCGCGCAGAGAGTTCGTTCCCGAACCGCAAGAGCGCGGCCTCGTTGCTCAGCCCCGACAAGATCAGGTTTGCCCCGTGCGCGGCGAATGTCTCGGCGATGGCTGCGCCAATGCCGCGCGAGGCGCCCGTAACGACGGCGACGCGTCCTGCCAGAGACGCCAGATCAGGCATACTTTGCCATGATCTCTATGGCTTTGTCGTAACTGCTCATGTCAATGATGTCGTCCATGTCGAGCATGCAGTCGAATTCTTGTTCAAGCGCAGCGATCAGCGCCATGTGCGCGACTGAGTCCCAACCGGGGATTTCGCTGTAGACCAACGCTGCGCGGTTCTCGTCGGGATCTGCACCGATAACCTCGAGAAAAACCTTCTTGATTCTGTCTTCCATTGCTTTCCTGTTCATCGCTTGGCCCGTTCAGGGCCGTCGAAACATTTGGCGACCCGAGGCCGGGTTGCCATGCATTAGATATCCCTCATCAGTCGAGCGATTTAGTACCGAACCAGCGGCGAGTTTGCTGTAGGCTCCCAATGTTGCACTTGGGCTGATTATTGCTCCAGCGCCGAGGAATGCGCATTCCCCCGCGCTGCCGCGCCCGTTTATGTCCGCACCAGGAGAAAGCACGGCGCAATCACCAAGTGTGACGTCGTGGCCAACTATCGCATGAACGTTGATTGCGCAATTCCGCCCGACGTGCGCAAACGGTCCGACGAACGCCATTGGGCAAATGATCGTTCCGCTGCCCACTATGGCTGTCTTGGCGACGTAAGCGGACGGGTGCACTACGGAACCGAGCCTGCCGCCAGCGCCTAGAACTTCATGCATCAAGCGAAGGCGCAGTCGGGGATCGCCAACTGCGATTACGCAATGCTTGCCCGAGAGATCAACGACACTGCCTAGGGTTTCGTGAGTCGTCGGCGCGCTGTCGAGAATCTTATCGAAAGCGTCCAATCGCAAGCGGCCGTCGGCTACGATGTCTGAAATCGGACCGATCTTTGCTGGGTCAGCGGCCCGAATGTCAGCGATATATGTGGCGATTTCAACGGCGAAATCTCCGCCTCCGATTAACACGCAGCTGCTAGGCATCGAGAGGCTCTCTACTTATTTATTGCCGGAGTTCAGGCGTTTGGCCTGTCACCGGTGGCAATCAGGCGGGAATTGGCCGCTGTAATCGGGAAGGCTGGGCGTTAAGTCAAGACATCCAAATTCGCCTGCGTGTTGCCGGTCAGTGGCTTCCATTCTCAGCTCGACTCGCTCTTCGGCGCGGCCACTCCGTCATATACCCATATGTTGTGCGGGGTCGCTGTCTGAGACTCGATTAGATGACGGAAACCGGGCGGAAGGCCTACCGGTTGTGTAGGGTGGACGCGCACTGGCCAATAGTATTGGATCAATTGTCTTTCCCAACAGGTAATGCTGCCTTATCGCGCAGGCGTTCTAGTTCTTCGCAACATCAGGATTGTTGATGCACCATAAAGTCACAAATGTTGCCGATTTGATGCGCCAAAGCGGTGTGGCTTTCGGAACAAGCGGTGCTCGGGGGATGGTGACGGCTATGACCGACCAGGTCTGTCACGGCTATACCATCGGTTTTCTGAAATTCATGATTGAGGACGGCGCCTGGGCACGAGGTGGGCGAGTGGCCTTGGCAGGGGATCTGCGCCCTTCGACGCCTCGCATGCTGGCCGCTTGCGCACAGGCAGTGCGTGACCTGGGCGGGGAGCCGGTGTTTTGCGGATATGTACCCACTCCTGCGCTAGCCTATTGGGCTTTTGCGCAACGAATTCCATCGATCATGGTGACGGGCAGCCACATCCCGGATGACCGGAATGGCATCAAATTCTATCGCCCGGATGGCGAAATTCTCAAAGAGGATGAGCTGGGAATTACCCGCCAAGACGTTGGGTCGATTGAGCCCTCCTGGTCCGCCGAAGGCGCGTTCACGGTTGTTCCGACCTTGCCGCAGGAAACCCGCGTCACACCCGCATATGTCGCTCGATATGTCGATTTTTTTGGCGACGCCGCGCTAAAAGATATGCGGATCGGTGTGTACCAACATTCGGCGGTCGGCCGAGATCTGCTGGTCGAAATTCTTGGCGCGCTTGGGGCTTGCGTATTGACGCTTGGGCGCTCAGACACCTTCATTCCGGTTGATACCGAGGCGGTCCGGCCCGAGGATATCGCGGCGGCATGCGAATGGGCGCAAGAGCTCGGAACCGATGCAATTGTAACTACCGATGGCGATTCTGACCGGCCGCTACTGGCAAACGAGGCTGGAGAGTGGATCCGGGGTGATCGGTTGGGTATCCTGTGCGCCCTGGCGTTGGGTGCCGATCACGTCGTAACACCAATCAGCAGTAACAGTGCGCTCGAATTGACTGAGCAGTTCGCCGGGATCACCCGTACGCGTATTGGGTCTCCCTATGTCATTTCCGGGATGAATGCGGCTTTGGCTGCCGGTTACCAGCGTGTTTGCGGCTATGAGGCAAATGGGGGTTTCTTGCTAGGCTGCGACTTCCTGGTGGAAGGCAGAACCCTTGCGGCACTGCCGACGCGGGATGCAATCCTGCCGATTTTGGCTGCGTTGGTGGCCGCAAGCAAAGCCGGCGGGCTCGTGGCGCTGGAGCGACAGCTTCCGCAAAGGGTCACTTACAGCGACCGTATTCAAGCCTTCCCAGTTGAAGCTTCAAAGCAGTTGTTTGCCCATCTACTTGAAGGCGGTCTTGCCGCGCAGAAAGCCCGCTTGGCGGAGTATTTCGGGCCAATGCATGGCGGGCTTGTTCAAGTCGACCTGACCGACGGTATCCGTATGACGATGGCAGACGGCGTGGTGGTTCACTTGCGCGCGTCGGGTAACGCACCAGAGTTGCGGTGCTATACAGAAGCGGTCGACGCCACGATGGCGGCTGCCGCAAACTCTCGTGCACTGCGAACTGTACTTGATCGGATTATGGAAACTGCCCGGAGATCGCCCTCGATTGGCGCGTTGGAACCCTGACATGCCGGCGGAAGGCCGCAGCCCTCTGGCGCTTAACCCAGCGCAATATCCGGTGCATCTTCCTGCTTCATGCCGACCAGGTGATAGCCGGCATCGACGTGGTGGGTTTCGCCCGTGACACCGCTCGACAGGCCCGACAGCAGGTATAGCCCGGCCCCGCCGACATCCTCGATCGTCACGTTGCGGCGCAGGGGTGAGTTCAGCTCGTTCCACTTCAGGATGTAGCGGAAATCGCCGATGCCGCTGGCAGCTAGGGTCTTGATCGGGCCGGCGGAGATCGCATTGACGCGGATGCCGGCCGGGCCAAGGTCGTTGGCCAGGTATTTCACGCTGGTTTCCAGCGCGGCCTTGGCCACGCCCATCACGTTGTAGTGCGGCACAACCTTTTCCGCGCCGTAATAGCTGAGCGTC
>JACCDH010149906.1_pt1 | contig 14735 bp, 14 predicted proteins | sample 7442481 | NCBI WGS metagenome assembly JACCDH01 (sample SAMN15323433, study PRJNA562643) | freshwater metagenome | isolation source: river surface water | place: USA:Blue River Watershed | collected 2017-08-15
AAAATTAGATACACATCAAAATAGTAAAATGCTCGGATGGTGTTGTATTTAATTAATTTTTTCTAAAAATTAGATACACATCAAAATAGTAAAATGCTCGGATGGTGTTGTATTTAATTAATTTTTTCTAAAAATTAGATACACATCAAAATAGTAAAATGCTCGGATGGTGAAATTGGTAGACACGCTGGACTTAAAATCCAGTGAACAGCAATGTTCGTGCGGGTTCAAGTCCCGCTCTGAGTACTTAGTAAAACCGTAAAGACTTAATTTTTAATTCTTTGCGGTTTTTTATTTATATTAATTTCTGTTTTTAGAACTAATACCGATTAGCTATATATAAGAGTTCAATAAATCGTATTCAATATATTGCCTATTGGCATTAACATCCGATTGCTATCGCTATAAAATTTTAAAATGGATTAGACGAATTTAAAATTACAATTGGTATAATTTTACACATTCTAGCTTGAATGCATAATTTAATAATTTTTCATAAAAATGCCCCAAATAGTGTTTAACTTTTTGAGGCATATTCAGTATATGACTTTTTTTTCAGTAAATAAGTAATGGTGGTTTGAGAATTGCTTGAAGATAGTTTAAAACAAGCACAAAAAAAGCCACGCAATGCGTAGCTTATTTTTTCTGTAATTTAGAATTACTTAGCAGCTGGAGCTTCAGCAGCAGGAGCAGCAGTAGTATCAGCTACAACAGCAGTAGTATCAGCTACAACAGCAGTAGTATCAGCTACAACAGCAGTAGTATCTACAGCTTCAGCAGCAGGAGCTTCTTCAGCTTTTTTACATGATACAACAGTCAAAACAGCAACAACGGCTAAACTTAAAAGTACTTTTTTCATCTTATTTAATTATAAAAGGTTAATTATTAATTCGGGGCAAAGATATAAAATTTTTAATTGGTAATATATTTTTTCAATATTTTTTTAAAAAATATTTTCATCCGCAAATTTCGGACGCCAGTCCAATTCAATGCGCTTTTGCAAAAAGAATTAAATGCCTATCGAACCAATTAAACTACACTCCTTATCTACTCCACTTTTCGTTCAGATTTTCTTATTTTATTTCTTTGGGTGCACCAACTTCAGTTCTTCTATCAAATTTTTTGCACCAGCATATTTGTCAATTATAAATAGAATGTAGCGCATATCGACCATAATATTTCTGCAAATATTGGGATCATAATAGATATCACTCATCGTTCCTTCCCAAACTCGGTCAAAATTGAGTCCAATTAAATTGCCTTTAGAATCAATTGCTGGGCTTCCTGAATTGCCTCCCGTGGTATGGTTTGTTCCTATAAAACAAATTGGCATTTTGCCTTTTTCAGCATACGGACCGTAGTTTTTAGTTTTGTACAAATCGATTAATTTCTCAGGAACATCAAATTCATAATCACCGGGTATGTATTTTTCCATAACACCTTCCAAATAGGTCACTGGAGTGTATAGAGTAGCATCTTTCGGGGCATATCCTTTTACTTTTCCATAGGTGATTCTTAAGGTGCTATTGGCATCAGGGAAAATCCTTGAATCTTTGTTTAATTCTAATTGCGCTTTCATATATGTTCGTTGCAAAGCCGAAATCCTCATATTGATTTCTTCATATTTTGGATTAACGTCTTTAAGGAATTTATCAGCCATTTTTTTTAGTATTTGATAGCCTTTGTCTGCATTTAAGTTGGCTAAAATCGTTTTAGAATCTCCAGAAAGCAATTCTTTGAGGCTATTATAATTGACTAATTTGGATTGTCCGTAAATTTCGTTAGCCAAATCTGTCGCATTTATATTGGATAAATTATTTGGTAAAAATGCTGTTGGCACTTTTGTGGCGTACAAATGAATCAATTGCTCAAAAACTTTTTGATCCACATTCGGATTGAAATCTTTATAAAAATCTGATAAACCAAATACTAAATTATTTTTTCTATCAGTAAAAGCTTGTTCACCTTTAGAGTTGTAAATTTGTTCTAATTGATAGAGTTTAAAGCCAACACTCAATAGTTCAGTATTTCTTAGAGCTACTTCCGAAAAATAATCTCTTGCTAAAGCATAAGGAGTAATTTCGGTATAATTCTTTTCAAAATCAGAAAGTAAATTGCCATATTCAGTTTGTTTTTCAGTTTTCACAACTTTTTCTTGAAAGGCAATTTCTTGGTTTCTTTTAATGGCAACAGCATCCGATTTTTTCAAACCTTGAGTTTCTCCTATCCATTTCTTCCAATAATTGGCAATGCTGGCATATTTTGAAGCATATTGAATTTTGATAGCTTTGTCTTTTCGCATAAACCCATCGGCCACTTTCAAAGCTTGATCTCTAATTTCGATTTTTGCAGGATTCAATTCATTGGCAATTTGTGCAATGGCAACCGCAGGTAAATATTCATTTGTTTTTCCAGGATAACCAAAAACCATCGTGAAATCATCTTCTTTTAAGCCATCTAATGAAATGGGAAGAAAGTGTTTTGGTGTGTAAGGAACGTTGTCTTTTGAATAATTGGCAGGACGATTGTTTTTGTCGGCATAGATTCTGAACAACGAAAAATCGCCAGTATGTCTCGGCCAAACCCAATTGTCGGTGTCGTTTCCGAATTTTCCAATAGAAGATGGCGGTGCTCCAACTAAGCGAACATCTTTAAAAGTTTCAGTCACAAAAAGCATATATTGGTTACCTTCAAAAAAGGTTCTAATTTTATTTTCTTGCCAATTTTCTTTGGGTAATGAATTACTCAAAACCGAGATATTGTCTTGAATTTTCTTTTGTTTTTCGGATTCAGATATCAAATTTGTGGTACCTTCCAAAACTTTTGTAGTAACATCTTCAATTCTTACGATGAAAGTCACCTCTAAATTTTCATTGGGTAATTCTTCTTCCATTTTATAAGCCCAAAAACCATCCGTCAAATAATCGTGATCTACTGTTGAATGGTTTTGAATTTGATCAAAACCGCAATGATGATTGGTTAAAATTAATCCTTTTGGAGAAATAACCTCAGAAGTACAACCTCCGTTAAAATGGGGAACTGCATCTTTTAAACTGGATTTATTCACATCATAAATGTCTTTTATTGACATTTTCATTCCTAAATTTTTCATTTCTTTTTCATTCATTCCTTGAAGCAGCGAAGGGATCCACATCCCACCTTGTTGGGCTTGAATTTGAAAGACAACGAAGAATAAGAGCAATTTTAATATTTTCATAGTATTTGATTTTTCATTTTGATTTTAAGTGGAATTATATTCAATCTTTTGAAATTTGTTTTAAAATAATCGCTGTTGCCCCTTTGTTCATTTGTACAAAAGTTTGGCAAATATGACCTTTTTCATGTCGGATGTCGTCATTTCTAATTAAATTCGAAAAAGCATCAGTTAACTCGTTTTTATTGGCAATAGAAATACAACCTTCCATATTTACCAATGCTGTTGCTTCTGCAAAATGGTTGAAATTGGGGCCAATTACAATCGGAACACCAAAAGTAGCTGGTTCTAAAATATTATGAACGCCAGGATTGCCAAAACCGCCTCCAACATAAGCAATATCAGCATAGCTGTAAATCTTGGTCAGGATTCCGATGGTGTCTATGATGAAGACATCGAAATCGGCCAAATTTTTGGTTTCTTTTTCCGAAAATAAGACTACTTTTTTGGAAATAGATTTTTTCAATTCCAGAATTTGTTCACTCTTAATGTTGTGTGGAGCGATAATAAACTTAACTTTTTCAGACGTTTGATTGATATAATTTACCAGTAAACTTTCGTCTTTAGGCCAAGAACTTCCAACAACAATGGTCAATGTGTCATTTTGGAAGGTTTCAATAAAATCCAGTGAATTGTCTTTTTCTAAAATAGTGGTTACACGGTCAAAACGAGTGTCTCCAGAAACGGCTACATTGGTTTTGCCTATTCGCAATAATAGTTTTTTGGAACTTTCGTTTTGCACAAAGAAATAAGTGAATGTTTCTAACGTTTTTCTATAAAATCCGCCATACCATTTGAAGAACATTTGGTTTTCTCTAAAAATTCCGGAGATCAAATACGTTGGAGTTTCTAGTTTTCGAAGTTCATTCAAATAATTAGGCCAATATTCATATTTAATGAAAAATGCTATTTCGGGATGAACTAGTTTCAAAAAGGCTTGAGCATTTTTTTGGGTATCTAATGGTAAATACTGAGTAATATCTGCAACAGCGTTGTTTTTCCGAACTTCATAACCCGAAGGTGAAAAAAAAGTAATTACAATTTTATGATTTGGATATTTTTCTTTTATTTTTTCAATCACAGGCAAACCTTGCTCGTATTCGCCCAATGAAGCAGCATGAAACCAAATGGTTTTGTCGTGAGGGTTGATTTTAGAGGTTAAAATTTCAAAAACTGGCTTGCGTCCATCTACAAAAAGTTTAATTTTTGGGCTGAATAAAGCGATAATTTTCAATGAAAAATTCGCAATTTGAACAATTAGGCTGTAGATAAAAAGCATATCAAAAAATTTCTGTGGCAAAAATACGTTTTCTTTTAATTATCTATAAAATCATTCTCTTAAAATCCCTATTTTTGTTGTGAATTTGAAACAGGCTAAGCATTGCAAAAGTTTGGCGCATTTTGTTTTAAATGAACATTAAACAAAAGATTAGATGAAAAAATTGCAAATGGTTGACCTAAAAAGTCAATACGATAAAATTAAAGACACTGTAAACGCTTCAATTCAAGAAGTTCTCGACTCTAACACATACATAAACGGACCACAAGTTCACTTGTTCCAAAAAAACCTAGAAGAATATCTCGATGTAAAACACGTAATTCCTTGTGCCAACGGAACCGATGCTTTGCAAATTGCAATGATGGGATTGGGCTTAAAACCAGGGGATGAAGTTATTACTGCCGATTTTACTTTTGCTGCCACAGTTGAAGTGATTGCTTTGTTGCAATTAACTCCTGTTTTGGTCGATGTAGATATGTTTAATATGAATATTTCTATTGAAGCCATTAAAAAAGCGATTACGCCAAAAACCAGAGCGATTGTACCAGTGCATTTGTTTGGTCGCGCTGCCAATATGGAAGCGATAATGGCTATTGCCAAAGAATATAATCTATATGTTATCGAAGATAATGCACAAGCGATTGGAGCCAAATGCAAGTTTTCGGACGGAACAAAAAAGAAAGCTGGAGTAATTGGACACGTTGGTGCGACTTCGTTTTTTCCTTCTAAAAACTTAGGTTGTTATGGTGATGGTGGAGCGATTTTTACCAATAACGATGCTTTGGCACACACTATTCGAGGAATAGTAAATCACGGAATGTATGAGCGTTACCATCACGATGTAGTCGGTGTAAATTCAAGATTAGACAGTATTCAGGCAGCAGTTTTGAATGCCAAATTACCATTGTTAGACCAGTACAACTCAGCTCGCCAAAATGCCGCCAGAAAATATACGGCAGCTTTTGAAGGTCACAAAAACATCATCGCACCAAGTATTTGCGAGATTTGTGATTGCCATGTTTTTCATCAATATGTTCTTAGAATTATGGATTCGGACCGTGATGCTTTGATGCAACATTTGCTTGACAAAGGCATTCCTTGTGCGATTTATTATCCAATTCCGTTGCATTCTCAAAAAGCTTATGCGGATTCTCGTTACAAAGAAGAAGATTTTCCGGTAACGAATCAATTGGTGAAAGAAGTAATTGCGTTGCCAATGCACACCGAATTAGACGATGAACAAATTAAATTCATAACGGATAGCGTTTTAGAATTCTTAAAATAAAAATCATGAAAATATTAGTAACGGGAGGTTTAGGTTTTATCGGTTCTCATACCGTGGTCGAATTGCAAAATCAGGGTTTTGAAGTAGTGATTGTTGACAATCTTTCGAATTCTTCGGAAGAAGTTTTAAAAGGAATTGTGGCTATTACCAATAAAATGCCTTTATTCGAAAAATTGGATTTGCGTGAGAAAGCTAAAGTGCAGGATTTTTTCAAAAGACAGCAAGATATTTCTGGAGTAATTCATTTTGCAGCCTCGAAAGCAGTTGGTGAAAGCGTTGGAAATCCGTTGTTGTATTACGAAAACAATATCAATACATTGATTTATTTGCTTCAAGAATTGCAGAAATTACCCGAAGCTAATTTCATTTTTAGTTCGTCTTGCACGGTTTATGGTCAGGCAGAAAAAATGCCAATTACCGAAAATGCTTCTATCCAACCAGCAATGTCGCCATACGGGAATACCAAGCAAATAGGAGAGGAAATCATAACAGATACCGCTAAAGTAACCAATATTAATGCGATTTTGTTGCGTTATTTTAATCCGATTGGAGCGCACCCATCGGCAGAAATTGGTGAATTGCCTTTAGGGGTTCCTCAAAATTTAGTTCCATTTATTACCCAGACTGGATTGGGTTTACGTGCCGAATTATCAGTTTACGGCGATGATTATCCAACACCTGACGGAACCGCTATTCGCGATTACATCCACGTTGTCGATTTGGCGAAAGCTCACGTTATTGCCTTGAAACGTTTGTTGGATAAAAAGAATTTGGACAAAGTCGAGATTTTCAATCTTGGAACAGGTACCGGAAGTTCGGTTCTTGAAGTGATTCAATCTTTCGAAAAAGTAAGCGGTCAAAAATTGCCTTATAAAATCGTGGCCCGTAGAGAAGGAGATATTACTTCAGCATACGCCAATACTGATAAAGCAAATAATGTTCTAGGCTGGAAAGCAGAATCTACATTAGATGAAGCGATGGAAAGCGCTTGGAAATGGGAACAAAAAGTCAGACAGCAGTAATCAGATTGAAGATTTTAGTTAACAAAAATCCTAAATTATCTCGATGATGATTTAGATTTTTTTGCTTAACTTTTAATAAAATAACGAATTCAACTAAGCCGTTTTCAAATTAGGCCTATTGACCAAATCACTAGAGTTGCCATTGCGGTCTGTTGTTACCATTTTATTGTTACATAATATTCTATTATTCTCAACATTACAAAACAAATAAAAGCAATAACTAATTTAATTATTGACTTATATTTTGCTTGCTTCGATGTATTGTAAATCATTAAATTCTTTAAGCTTTGAATAACGTTCTCTTTATTTAACCATAAAATCAGTAGAATTAAAAACAAGTAAAAAATCGCTGCCTTTAATGCGCCAACATTTACTTTGAAAAAAATGTCTTGTAAAATCACATTTATAAGTATAGATAAAGTGAATAAGCATCCAATAATCCTAGTACTTTTTATCAAAATTAATGTTCCTCCTATTAATTCAAAAAGTCCTAAAGTAATTGCATATGATTTAGAATAGCCATAAAAAGCCCACATCAATTCCATACCAGTCATTTCTGGAACTGTTTTATCTATTTCAGAAGCTCCATTAAACTGTATTACTTTTGCTCCACCATAAACAAACATTGCAAATACTACAATCCAACTAATTGCATTTTCAAATATTTCTATTTTATCTTTTCTGTTAAAGTTCATTCTCGGTGTTTTCTTTTGGCTTATTTTAACTTTGTAGATCTAGTCAACTTCTTATTTTGGAATTACAAAAATAAAAACTAAATCCCCACAAAAGTAAATTTATGAGGATTCAATTTATTATAACAACTGATCACTAAAAACTGACCACTGAATACTAATTAAGCGTTCGCCGTCACTGCTTCTCTGTTGATTTTTCCAATCAAACCAGCCAATACTTTTCCAGGACCCACTTCAGTAAACAAAGTCGCACCATCGGCAATCATTTGTTGTACGGATTGTGTCCATTTTACAGGAGCTGTCAATTGAATGATTAAGTTTTTTTTAATTTCGGCAGGATCAGAAATGGCTGTTGCCGTCACGTTTTGATATACTGGGCAAATAGGAGTAGAAAATGTAGTTGCTTCAATGGCTGCGGCCAATTCTTCTCTAGCCGGTTCCATCATTGGAGAGTGAAAACCACCACCAACAGGTAAAATCAAAGCGCGTTTTGCACCAGAGGCTTTCATTGCTTCACAAGCTTTTTCCACAGCTGAGGTTTCTCCCGAAATCACTAATTGTCCGGGACAGTTGTAATTGGCAGCCACAACGATTCCGTCAATCGAAGCACAAACTTCTTCCACAATATTATCGGCTAATCCAAGAACTGCTGCCATTGTCGAAGGTTTGATTTCACAAGCTTTTTGCATTGCTAAGGCTCGTTTTGAAACCAATTTTAATCCGTCTTCAAAGGACAAAACACCATTGGCAACTAAGGCTGAAAATTCGCCTAATGAATGTCCCGCCACCATTTCTGGTTTGAAATCTTCCATGGTTTTAGCCAAAATAACCGAATGCAAGAAAATGGCTGGTTGGGTAACTTTGGTTTCTTTTAATTCCTCGGCTGTACCTTCAAACATAATGTCCGTAATGCGGAAACCCAAGATTTCATTGGCCTTTTCGAAAAGTGATTTTGCTAATTCAGAGTTTTCATATAAGTCTTTGCCCATTCCAGTGAATTGTGCTCCTTGACCAGGAAATACGAATGCTTTCATAATATTTAATTAATGATTGAACTATTTAATGATTGAAAATAGCTTTCAACCGAGATGCAAAAATAGTATTTTTTAATTTATGGCTTTTGTATGATTGTATTCTTGACTGTTAAACTGGAATTGGAAAATTAATTCATTCGTTTTTATAGTATGTCAAAGCACCCGATGGACATTTTTGGACGGTCTCAATGATTTTTTCAGTTGAAGAACCATCAATTTTTATCCAAGGCTTTTCTTTGGGTTGAAAAACGTCGGGATTGTTTTTAACGCAATTTCCGGAATGGATACATTTCCCAGATTGCCAAACCATGGTTACTTCGCCATTGGCATATTCTTTTTTCAAGTCTTTTGGATTCATAATTTTTTGATTTAAGTTTATAAAACCTCTTTAAATTCAGGATTTTTATCGAAAACGCTTTTTGCAAAAGGACAAAGCGGGATAATTGTAATGTTTTGTTCTCTTGCAAACTCAATTGCTTTTATAACCATTTTTTTACCAAAACCTTTGCCGTTATTGCCTGGATTGACTTCGGTGTGATCAATAATAATTTTGTCGTTTCCAGCGAAAACAAAAGTCATCTTTGCCTCAGATTTTCCATCAACAGAAAGATAAAAATAACCTTTCGAGCCGTTTAATTCTAATTGTACTTCTTCGTTCATAATTGTTTTATTAGCCACGAATTCACGAATATTATTATTTTAATTCGTGAATTCGTGGCAATTTTTAATTTATTGTTTCATCGGAATTTCCATCAACAAAAATTTCGCACCGTTGATTGCTTTAAAATCCAATGTTTTGAAATCGGTAATTCCGAAACCATCACGGGTTTCCAATTCCTGACCTTCAACTGTTATTGTTCCTGAAATCACAAAAACATAAAGACCGTTTCCTTCTTTTTTCAATTCATACCTTTTTTCAAATCCTGTATCGAAATCAGCCAAATAAAACCAAGCGTCTTGATGAATCCAAACTCCGGCATCATCAGGATTTGGGGAAAGAATTTGGGCAAAATTGTTTTTTTGGTCTGCAGTGTCTAAAGTGATTTGTTGGTAACGAGGTTCCACATTTTTTACTTTTGGAAACACCCAAATTTGAAAAAGTTTGGTTCGCTCGCTTGCATTGGGATTGAATTCACTATGTCTTATTCCGGTTCCAGCACTCATCACTTGCACATCGCCCGTTTTGATGATGGATTCATTTCCCATACTGTCTTTGTGTGCCAAATCGCCTTCTAACGGAATGGTAATTATTTCCATATTGTCGTGAGGATGTGTGCCAAATCCCATTCCAGCTGCAATGGTATCATCATTCAAAACGCGCAACATTCCGAATTGAATTCTATCAGGATTGTACCAACTGGCAAAACTAAAACTATGATAAGCGTTTAACCATCCGTGATCTGCGTGTCCTCTTGTATCTGCTTTGTGTAAAACTGTTGATTTCATATCGTTATAAATTTAGGAGTTATTTTGATACAATTTACGGTGAATGATTGAGTGAGATACTTAATGTAGATTATGAAAAATGGTTGGCTATATTCAGTCTCAGTTTTCAGTTTGCATTTGGACTGACCACTAATATGCTGACCACTGATTACTTTCTCAAAAGCTTACTTTTCATTTTGCTAAAAAACTCTGGAGTCACGCCCAGATAGGAGGCTATTTGTTTTTGGGGAACTTTCTGAATTAAATCAGGGTATTTTTTGCTGAATTTTTCAAAACGTTCCTCGGCAGTCAAACTTAAATTATCCAATAGTCGTTCTTGATGTGCCACCAATGAATTTTCGGTTAAAATCCTGAAAAAGCGTTCGAGTTTGGGGATTTCTTTATAGAGTTCTTCCTGATTTTCTTTGGATAATAAAACTACTTCAGCATCTTCCAGCACTTGGATGAAAAGATTGCCCGGTTTTTGTGAAAGCAGGCTGTACATATCGCTAATCCACCAACCACTGCAGGCAAAACTCAAAACGTGTTCCACAATATTATCGTTGATGTTGAAACTTCTCAACACACCCGAGTTCACAAAATAGGAAGTATTACAAACCTCTCCCGCATTGAGCAAAATAGTTTTTGCTTTGTATAGACGGATTTCGGTTTTAGACAAAAAGAGTTCCTGATTCTGTGGAGTCAAGCAAATGTGTTTGGAAAGATTGTCTAGTATTAACGGCATAGCTTTTTAAATTACTTTCAAATTTAGTTTAAAACTAGTTGATTTTGGAAAATTGTTTTAGGTTTACCACAATTGAAAATAATGTTTAAGTGTAATTTAAAAATTTGCGGTAAATAAATAAACCGATACTTTTTAGTAAAGCATCGGTTTTGTGTTTTTAATGAAAATGGTCTTCCTCGATTTCGAATTCGGCATCTTTTTCCCAGATTTCCATCTCACAGGGTTTGCAATTGAATTTGAGTTTGTATTCTAGTTCGCCTTGCTTCAAAACCAAAGGTTCTTTGAGCCTGCCATCCATATTAGGATGGTATTTTGGGCATTTTTCCAATTCGTATTTTATGCAGTATTTGGTGGTCATCACTCGAGATTTTCCGGGATCCCATTGCAATTCGAAGGCTTTTTCGATTTCAGTAACACCGTGGCGTTCGTAGAATTTGCGAGCCAATTTGTTCGAAACATTGTACATAAAATCCAGTTTAGTTTCTGGATAAGGATGTGTTGTTTTTACCAATTGGTGTTCGTGGCGCTTGTAATTGGTAAGACGAATTTCGGATAATTGTTCGAAAACCGTTCTTCGCATTTCGTTGATTTTGGAAATAGGAAGGAACCAGTTTTCCGAAAATTGAATTGTAATTTCATTGGCGGTGTATGGAGTGAAACCTGTTTTTGCCAAATTGATTTTGAATGTTGAAGCGATAGATTCGTTGTTTTTGGTTCTTTCTTTTGGATGAATCAAACTTACTGTGCTTACATTTCCGTCTTCGTCAGTAGCGATGAGTTCAAAACCATTTTCGTTTTCGGTCAATAATAAATTTGTGCTTATTTTTCGAACCGCACTGTCTTCGCGTTCCACAATTTTGATGAAATTGGCGTCGTTGTTGCGGTAAATGAAAGTTCCGGGTTTGATTTCTTTCAAAACATTGGGATAAGCCAGACCGTTTTCAACTTTGTTGACATATATTCCATCGGCTTCGTTGTTTTCGTTGATGAAACACAATCCGTCTCCGTTGTTTAGGAATTCGCCATTTTCGATTTCGTAGGCGTTTCCGGTGGTTTTGATCAATTTTCCAATGTATTGTCCTTTCGATTTTGGACTATCCCAAGAACCAATGGCTTGGTGTCTTTCGTTCACAAAATAATCGGTATACCCTCTGTTGAAGCTTCTATCAAGTGAAGAATCAAATGTGTAAGTACATTTTCCTGAAGAAGCTTTGGCGTACTTTTCACTGCCTTCGCCTTCCAAAAAAGCGTCCAGTTTTTGACGTAAGTAAGAAACATTGTTTTTTACATAAACAATATCTTTCAGCCGACCTTCGATTTTGAAGGAACAAATTCCAGCTTCAATAAGATTTGGAATTTGGTCAGAAACATCAAAATCTTTGATGGAAAGCAAGTGGCTGTTTTTGATTAAGGTTTCGCCGTGACCATCGATGAGGTTGTAAGGCAAACGACAGTTTTGGGCACAAGAGCCGCGGTTGGCAGAGCGTTCGCCATTGGCAACACTCATATAACAGTTTCCGCTGAAAGAAACGCATAGTGCTCCCGTCACGAAAAATTCCAATTCCACATCGCTGGTTTCACTGATTTCCTTGATTTGGTGCAAGTTCAATTCACGGGCCAAAACCACGCGTTTCATTCCAGCATCTTTCAGGAATTTAATTTTATGAGGGTCACGGTTGTTGGCTTGTGTGCTGGCGTGCAAAACGATGGGAGGGATGTCCATTTCCATAATCGACATATCCTGAACAATTAGGGCATCGACTCCAATCTCGTACAATTTCCAAATCATTTGGCGGCAAGTTTCGAGTTCGTTGTCATACAAAATGGTGTTGACCACTACAAAAACTTGGGCGTTGAATAAATGGGCATATTTTACCAATTCCGCAACATCTTCAATCGAGTTAGTGGCATTGGAACGGGCTCCAAATTGTGGCGCTCCAATATATACGGCATCGGCACCACTGTTGATGGCTGCCATACCCTGAATTAAATCTTTGGCAGGAGCGAGTATTTCTATTTTCTTTTTCATCTATGGGATGATAATTTTATAATGGCTAAATTTTAGGCTTTTGCCTAAACGATTGCAAAGTTCTTATAAATAATTTTGGATTTCTAATTCGGGAATGGATTTTTTTGGGAATTAGGTAAGAATTGCTCGCTGATGTCAATGTTATTAAGTTAAGGAAAAATCTATAAATTCAATTTATTAAATTTTTTGAATTGGATTTTTTTCAAAATCATATATCATAGTTGATATGTCAATTTGGAACCATTCTTTAAACATTTTATAATTTCGTTTTTGAGGCCATTCCTTTTTATTATGATGCCAAGATTCTAATTCAAATTTAAATAGTTTGTCAAATTTCTTTCTTAACCAAGAATCAATATCTTCAATGTCTTCACTAATTAAATAAGTTTTGGTTTCTATTATATCATCCATTTCTTCGGGATACAAATTAGAACACCAATCTATAAATGGCTGCAGAGGTTTGATGATAATAGCGCTACGATTGATATAATTTTCATCAAAATTGATCGCTGAATCTTCTTGATCAAATTGTTCTAACATCGTCTTTAAATAGTTATCTTGTTCTTGCGTAGTTATTTTTAAAATAGGATCTTCAATTGTTTCTTCTAATTCATAATCTATAATGAAATTGGTATAATTTTTAAAATGACTTATTTTGTAATCGATCATCCTATTCAATAGAGTTACATTTATACCTTCATTTTTAAAAGAATCAAATGCAGCATCATCTTCACCCTTTGGCAGCAATAATTTCATATTGGCAAAATTCCAAGCATTTATAGCAAATTCAAAAATATCTTCATAAAATTCTACATCATCAAAATCGTGCATAAAAGGTTCTATAAACTTTTCTAACAGTTGAGAGTATTTTACACCTGTATTTTGTACAACTATTTGTTGCTTATTAAATAAATTAATGATTTTTTTTTTCATAGTATGTTGTTTTTAAATTGTTAATTATATTGAATTTTTTGTATAAATGTTTAATTGTGAAAAGTTATATTGGCTATTTGATTTGACAAATTTTCAAAAGTTGTCAAATCTCTTACCCCATCGGTTTTATCATGCTTTCTATAAAACTAATTTCTTCTTGGATTTTATAAATCATTATTGTCTTTCAATGCTGCAGCGCTATCTAAATTTTTAAAATTTTGTTTACTCACAATTTTTGCTCCCGATTTTTTTTCTAATTCCTTTCTGGCATTTCCTGCTACATTTCCACCTGCTTTGGCAACTTTATGATTTTCTATGAAACCTTGTGCATTTTTGTTTTTTGCAATTTCTGTAGTAGAAGCTTCACCAAGCATAGTGAAGATTAACTCCAAATCGGTCATGTGGTCACGAAGATTTTCGGATGCTTTGGTTAAACCTTTCAAAATTTTATACTCACTCGGAATTATGCCAAAGGTAGCTTTGCTAATTTCGGCAGTCAAAATAGAGTACTCTTTTCCTTCTTTTACACCACGGTTTTTCCATTCGTTGGTTAGTTCATCACGAACTTGAATGCCTCTAATTCTTTTTTCTATCCATGCATCGCTATACCCTTTGGCTTTGTAGGTTGCTCTTATGCGTGCCTGAGCCAATTCTGGATTTTCAATTTCGGCAATGCGTTCTGCACCTACTTGAGCCAACCATTGTTTGAAAGGTTCGGCTTTTGGCGACGGTATGGATTGAATAAGGCGTAAAAGTTGCTCTGTATCAGCAACATCAGTCATTCTCATTTTGCCATCTTCCGCTAGCATTTTCAACTGTCCCAATTTTTGGGACAGTTCACTTCCCTCTTGTTGTAGTTTAGTTTTTAATGCGTTCCAGTATTTTCTTGAACGTGGCGAATTTGTTAAAACTGCTATTACATCAATGATAGAAAAATACCATTTTTGTTGTTCTTCGTTCCATACAGAACGAACTTGTTTGCTTTCAAATAATTTTATGTTGCTCATCATATTTTATTTCTAGTTTAAAATTGCTATTTCATTAGATTGACAACTTTCAAAAAGTTGTCAAATCTCT
>JACCDH010108459.1_pt1 | contig 14722 bp, 7 predicted proteins | sample 7442481 | NCBI WGS metagenome assembly JACCDH01 (sample SAMN15323433, study PRJNA562643) | freshwater metagenome | isolation source: river surface water | place: USA:Blue River Watershed | collected 2017-08-15
AACTCTTGTATAGGACCAAACTATAGCATTGTTGAAATCGCTAAGTGTTAAGTTCTTTTTTTTCATTTTTATACTGTTCGTAAATTATTTTTGTAAAATCATATAATTGTCGTGCAAATTCAAATGCTTCTTCCTTACTTAGCGTTTTTTGTAAAGATGGAGCTATTTGAATGATGGTTTCGTAGTCTAAGAAATAGTCAATTTCATTAGATTTTATTTGTTTTTGGCCCATACCGTATTCGAATAAATACGGGCTGTATATTCAGGGACCGATGTAGTGGTACAAAATTCATTTAATTAAGTTTTAATTGTTATTTTATAGTTTCCTTGAGCGCGAGGCTCTATCAACACTTTAGCGCCCAAAGGGAGCTTGTTCTTTAGAAAAAAGCTTGATAATTCAGCTGCATTTTTATGTCCTTCTGTTATTCTGTGGGTAGTTTTATTCCCTTCTTCTTCTAAAACAATTTCTAGTAATTTTGGTTTGTCAAAAAATACAATTCGTCTGATTTGATTCTCTAATGAGGTTAAATAGTTCAAATCATTTTTTGAATCTTTCATTTCGGCCCCAATCACTTTACTTAATAATGGAATAATTGGAATAGAGATTATAGTTTCTCTATAATACAAATTGTTTAACTTGGATGTTAGTTCAATATTGTTAAAATTAAAACAATGTTCATCCTTACTTGGGCAATATAGTAATGATATCATATTCCCTCTATTCTTCAAGCACGTTTTAATTGCAGTAGTAAAGGGATTTATTTCTCTTCTAAATACAGAATCCATTATAAATTCGGTTTCTAAAAAATGTTTTAGCCAATCTTTGTCCTCTTTCTTTAAATCTGTATTGTTTGCTAATTCTTCTTTTAATAGGGTGTCAGCATACTTCTCATAATAGGGCTTCATCCATACTTCATACGACAATCGAGTAAGTTTTTTTGAGTCAACACCAATATTTGAAAGTTCATTGATGATAAGAAGCCATAATGCTTCAGGAATGTTCATCAATCCTTTTTTTTCTTTCGTTAAAAACGGAAAAATTTTCCTATCTTTCCAGTATGAAACCTGTCTAGAAGACACCCCTAAATCTGTAGGTATGATTGTCATTTCGCCAAGTAGTTGTCCAAGCTCAATTAATTTTTCTCTTTTCAAAACACAAAATTTTAATTAAAAATAAATTACCAAGTGGTAAATTTAAGAATCTTTTTTATATTTGTACTATCTAATTGTAAAAAAATTGTATATGTATAAGAAAGAAGTTCTTAGAAAGCGGTATTCAAACCGAGTGTACCCTCCTAGGTATTGCTCAAAACTAGATTGTATTGAAGTATTTGTCCCAACCGATGCTAGACAGATTTATTGTTGTAGACAGCATCAAATCGATGCAAGTAATGATAGGCGTAAATCAGTTAACTCCCATCAATTGGTATTTAATAAAGTAGTAAAAAGCAATAGACAAACTTTATTTCAAATTTTCAATAGTGATGAATATAGAAGAAATCAGTGTGTTCATTCTTCGGTTTTAAAATATCTAAACTATGATTTTGACAATTTTCATTTAATAATTAAAGATGAAGATTATGGAGTTGAAGTAAAATTCTGTTTTGAATATGGTTTATTCTTGTTTAATCCGGAGAAAGAATTGTTTAAAATAGTTAAAATTTAATCCATGAAATATAGAAAATTAACAATGGAAGAGTCTTTTCCGCTTGCGTTTCAGAAAGGCTTAAACAAAGTACAATCAGAACATTTTGTAAATAATGTACTTGCAAAAGGAGCAATAGAAAAAGGGTATGAGAATTTTCCAATGGGAATTAGTGTGGAAACCGATTTGCCATCGCTTATTGATTCAAATCCACCTCAATTTTTAATAGGAACATATATTAAAAACCATTGGAGAGTAATTTTGGCTTCTTTAGTTGTAGGAGGACTAATTTGGTATGGAATAGATAGCCAAATCAAAAAAACAAATCAAAAAAACAGATTTAAAATTAATTAAGTTGCTTTTAATCTTTCAGTCTAAATCAATTTATGTCAAGAAAAATCATAGCCTATATTTATAAATCAATATATATCAATTTATAAATAGTACATTATTAGTAATTTTTTTTAACCTTATAATAGCTGTTTTTAAATAGTATAATAGCTTTTAGTCACTTCTTACACTTTAAACTTATTAAAAAGTTCAGATTTACTATTGATATTGAGTTTCCGGTAAATGTTTTTAATATGACTTCGCACAGAATCGATGGATAAGTTATGTCGGTCAGCTACTAATTTATAACTCAATCCATCCAAGATACCATTTGTGATTTCTATTTCACGTTTGGTTAATTTTTCCAAATCATTTTTCTTTTTTTGAAAATGTGCGATTACTTTTCGGGCAATTTTAGGAGTCATATAGGCACCATCATCTTGAATTGCATCAAAAACTTCTTGGTAGTCCATTTGAAAACTTTGTTTATCAATATAGCCTATGGCACCCAATTGGATGGCATTAAAAATAGTGTCTGAATCTTCCCTAATAGAATTGATAATAATGTTGGATTCAGGGTACAAGGCTAGAATTTTTTTAATAGCATCAAGCCCATTCATTTTGGGCATAATGATATCTAATAAATAAATATCGGCCGGTATTGGATTCTCTAAAAATTCGATTGGATTGGAAAAAACAGCTTCACATTGATAATCAGCAAGCTCGTTTATTTTTTCTTTCAATAATGCTGCGATTCGAAAATCGTCTTCGAAAATTATTATATTTTTCATAACATCGCTGTATTAGGAGACTTGGCTCCAATCAAAAATCAACTTTATTTTTAATCCGTGTAGACCATTAATGCCGAAAGAACAAGTTCCTTTATTGCGTTCTGTTCTTTTAACAATATTTCCTATTCCATTCCCTTTATTGTAGATAGATTTGATATTGGTAAGTTCTCCGTTATCTAAAATGGAGATTACTAGTTGTTCGTCAAAATGGACGTCAATAGAAAACTGTTGCGCATTTGAATATTTCAATGCATTAGTAGTCGCTTCAAAAAGTATTAATTTACAATCCCTAAATAATTCAGGCTTTAGTGTGATTGCAGGGATTTCTTTGCTATGATGTATAGTGTAATTTATAGTTGAATTATTAAATCCTTTTTTAAGCAATTCTTGGATTTCGGCTAGTAAATTTTCTAGAGATGTATTGCTATTTGAGAGGGCATTAATGGAGGTCCGAACACTAAATAAGGCTTCACTAATTCCTTGTTTTATTTTTTCATTTTGCGATAGTACTATTTTTTTATGAGTAGTTATAAATAACATCCTAGTTAAAATAGTTCCCACTTCATCGTGTAAATCCATGGCAATTCTTTCCTTGGTTATTTTTTCTGTTCTTTGTGCTTTTCGAATATTGTAAATGGTAATACTTCCAAAGACTAGAAATAAAATAAAAATGATGATGTAAAAATTAAGATTATAATAAAAAGGAACAACTGCTTTAATGGTCAATTGTTTAGTGTTTTTTAAGTTGCCAAAATTATCATACATTTTAATTTTTAATGTATAATCTCCATAGGCGAGGTTGGAAATTCTGATTCGATTATTGTAGGCCAAAACAGGTTTGTCATCGTTTATTTGGTAGTTAAAGAAAGAGCTGGACGAAGAACTAATGTCTAGATCTGAGAGTAAAATAGTCAAATCTTCTTTTCCAGTATCAAAAGTCAATGACTCTTGTTGAGTGTAATTTTCAAAATGGGAGTTTTCCTGGCTAATCGTTTTGTTTTTAATGATCCCAGTGATATGAATTGTAGTACTATTACTTTTAATTTTTTTGAGTTGATTAAAATTAATAATATCATAACTATTTAATCCTCCAAAAATTACTTTTCCATCAGGAAGTAGTGCTGCCGATTTATAATTGTATTCTATATTACTTAAACCATTTTTTTGAGTAAGTTCGTATTGAGAATTAGTAGTAAGGTCAAAGACCACAATGCCAGAGAAAGTGCTGACCCAAATGTGTCCCTTTTGGTCATTGATGATTCCGGCTATATTTTTCAGAATCTGAGTTTTCTTTTGTGTATAGGTAAACCGTATAGGGTCAACGATTAGAATTCCATCTTCCTCTGTGCCTAACCATATTTTTTTTCGTGTGGGGTCAAGAGTTATATTTCGTATCGCTTTAGTATAAAAAGGAGGGACGTTCAACCAGTTGAATCGACCTGCCTTAAATTTGGCACAGCGTAATCCTTTATTGGTTCCTATCCAATAAATATCCTTGTCTTGGATAATGGAATACACGGTGAGTTCAGGTAATGAGGTTGTTGTAGTTTGTTTGGTTTTGGTATTGTACACTACAATTTTATTAGTTCCTCCAAGTAAAAGATTTTGGTTTTCGCTTTTTTCTATCACAAAGAAAAACTCAGTTTGTGGTATCCCATTCAATAGGATTCTTTCTGTTTTTTGAGAATGAATATCAAAAGAAATAACACCATAGCTATCGGTAGTGCAATAGATTTTTCCGTTCATTAAAGTACTGTCGTACATAGATAAATTTTCGGAAGGCACATTGTTAAGTATTCCATTTTTAGCAATCACAATTTGAGGATGTCCCAATAAAAACATGGTTTTGGAATCAGTCGGGATAATTTTTCGTCTAATTCTAATTAATTTATTCCCAAAGGAATCGCTTTCTGTTATTGGATTGTCGTCTAAAGTGACTATGAATTGCTTGCTAGAGGTTAATCTAATGAGGCCTTGATTGGTGGCCAGATAATAACAATTGGAGTTAATGAAAAATATTTTTCGAATTTCAAGGTTCTTTAACTCATTGGTTTTATGATTGACAAAGGTGTGGTTTTCATAGGCAAATACATTTTTACTTCGGGCTATATAATGTGGAATTGATTTTTCATTTTCAAAGTAGTTCGTAATACCAGTTTTTCCTTTTAACAAAGGGTGTTGAATAAAATGATTGTTTTTAAGTACATAGACTTTGTTCCCAGTGGCATATATAAGGCCTAGTTTTTTAGAAATCAGTAATCTTCCATACATATAGACAAAATCGGCTGGGATGACTTGCTTTATTTTAAGCTGTTCTATTGTAGATTCTAGGATGCCTTTGTTTTGGGTCAGAATGTAAAGGCTGTTTTTAAATACAATGAAGTCACTTGGCTGTAAGTCTTTTAAAAATAAAGACTGTTGTCTTTTTAGCTGTTTGTATTTGCTTAATCTTCCGTCAGTAAATAATACAAATTGGGTATTATTTTTTACAAATAAAGTGCTTACAGGACTTTGTATAAAATTTGTGATTTTTAAACTAATTCGATTTAGAATTTTAACCCCATACTTTTTGGATACAAGGTAAATACTAGTATTGTCAATTCGAATAGCATTAACTACATCATCATCAAAAAACAAGGAATGTGTTTTTTTTGAAAAAACGATGAAATTTTTCCCGTCAAAACGCGCAATTCCTTTGTTAGTGGCAATCCATAAATAGCCCTCCTTGTCTTTTTGAATATCATTAATAGTATTGTCTGGGAGGCCGTTAGCGGTAGTGAAGATTTCTGTGGTTTTGGTGCTATTATTTCCATACGATCCTGTGCCGCTTAATAAAGAAAAGGTGCATACGATTAAAAATAGAATATGTCTCATTTTCGGTTCAATTAGAAATAAGGGGTAAGCGATGCAAAGGTTGAAAAATTATATAGAATTACATCATAAAACCAAAGATAGAAACAAAAAACCACATCTTTATGTGATAGGATTCGTTTTGCCGCACTTTGATGAAAGTCTAGCTTTGCAAATTGGTGAGTGCCGCCTTGTCCTATTTTTTAAAATGACAAAAAACAGGACAACGACTAATTGATAAACCCACCCCAGTTTGTCAATTAGGAAGCACCATAATTTTTCCCGGATCTCAAATAGTATTAAATAATTGTATTTAAGAATATGCGAGAAAATAGCAATGCAGTTTTGTCTTCTCACCTACAAAAGACAACCACTTCAATTTCTAAAACGGCGACTGCTTCAACCGAGGCAGCGACCACTTATCCTATTATTATATCGGAGGACTCCAAAGCCACTTTCGCATGTTCGCAGACTACTGTGACCAGACCCCAATCGAATACTTCAAAAACCGCTACCTTATATATGTATACTATGAGTACCCTTTTACCTAATTGTATTTCTCGTTTAGTAACGAACCTTTCACAACAAGTAAATGGTTCTCAAAACCACAACAATCCAATGAAGCATTTGATGCGTTCTTTTGCTTTGCTTTTCCTTGTATTAGGATTCAATGCCAACGTGAATGCGCAAACAGGTCCTAACGACGATTTTGACGGTGACGGAGTAATCAACTCCCTTGATATCGACGACGATAACGACGGGATTCTAGACATAGTAGAATCTCCCACCTGTTATTTCTCTGCCAATAATTGGAACAACTTAAATAAATCCAGTATTGCGAGTGTAACCACTCAATTAACGATGTTGTCGCCCAATACCAATTTGGCAGCCTTGACAGACGGACTCAATACGGCAGCGGTACAATTTGTTTCAGCAACGGCACAGTCGCAATTGAACAAGGAATTGTTGAAAATTGAATTGGCACGTCCTACGCAATTGACTACTATTTATATCAATAAAACTACAGCGGTAGAAGCTTTTGGCACGACAGCTAACACCTTGAAAGTACAAGGGTCTAACGACAATACCACTTGGACAGATCTTACGGCTGCCATGACCTTGCCAACCAATGCGTCCAATGTAACTACCAATGGCGCAGTAACTTTGGCGAATTCCAATAAATTTACTTTGACCACCAATTTAGCACCCTATAAATACTACCGTATTTTTGGGTTTGCCGCTGCGAATACAGCTGCTGGTATCATTTCCGAAATTTATATGGATGTGAATACTGCTGTGTACCAAGGCTCATTATATCCAAGGGCAACTTGTACGGAAGATGTAGACAAAGATGGTCAATTGAACCATTTCGATTTAGATGCAGATGGCGACGGATGTTCAGATGCTTTGGAAGCAGGAGCAACCACCAATACCACCGCTAATTATGCTTTCCCAGTATCGGGTGTGGGTGTAAACGGTTTATCAGATGGTTTAGAAACTACGCCTGATAATGCAATACTTAATTACACTTCTACTTACGATGCAAACGCCTTGTCTTTGAATGTGGCGTTTTGTAGAGATTTTGATAACGACGGAATCTTAGACATCAACGATATAGACGATGACAACGACGGTATTTTAGATGTAGTAGAATCGCCTTCTTGTTTTTATTCTAAAAGTGAATGGTTATCAGGACTTAGACCCGATATTGAAATTACCACGTCATTAGCAATGAGTGCTACTGTTAAATCACCAGATAAATTAGTAGATGGTGTCAATTTAACAGCGGCAGTTAATTTCATTGCGTCAACCACTTCTGCACAAACGGTATATTCCTTTACTATGCCGGTTCCTGTTGAATTGAAAACAATTTATTTAGGATATTCTAATACCAGTACGCATTTCAATACGGGTACCGTTTTACGTTTAGAAGGATCGAATAACAACAGCTCGTGGACCACTTTAGGCAATGGTTACTCAATAGTAGCAGCCGTGCCGGGCGTTACAGGAGCTATTACCGCCAATACTTTTACGGTTACTCAAAATAGCGCTAAATACAAATACTATAGAATTTACTGGGTTTCTGGCGGCGGTATAAATGCACTTGGAAACGCTACTGAAGTATTTTTTGAAACACTTCCAACGTATGATGCAAGTTCTGCACCAAAAGCAGACTGTACCTCTGATACTGATAAAGACGGAATTTATAATTATTTAGATTTAGATTCTGATGGTGATAGCTGTTCGGATGCTTTAGAAGCAGGAGCAACGACTAATACTACCGCTAACTATGCCTTCCCAAACAACACGGTAGGTGTCAATGGTTTATCCGATGGTTTAGAAACTACGCCTGATAATGCAACACTTAATTATACGTCTAAATACGTGAATGCCATTTCGAACAACATTTCGACTTGTGCCGATACCGACGGAGATTTAATTAATAATACGGATGATATTGATGATGATAATGACGGTATTTTAGATGCCGTGGAGTCGCCATACTGTTTTTATTCTAGTGCAGACTGGTTACAAGGAAATCGTTCTGATATTCTAGTTTCCTCACAATTGGCCATGACCGCCTCTCAGGATTTCCCGAACAGATTGGTGGATGGAAAAAATGGTGCGGGTAATTATGATGTGCGTTTTGTTGGAACCACTACAGGAGCACCCAAAGAAGTTTTCAAATTTGAAATGCCTACCCCAATAGCGTTAAATAAAATTTATTTAGGGTACACCAGTAATGCCACAGCTTTTGGTACGGGTACAGGAATTACGATAAAAGGATCCAATGACAATATCACTTGGACTAATTTAAGTGCACAAGTAAATTATATCACCACTACCACGGTTGGAGCGATTCCAGGTATAGCTGGATTTTTGACAGCCAATGAATTTACAGTCACTCAAAATGCAGGAAAATACAAATATTATGCCCTAGTTTGGACAGGCGGCGGTAGCATTACCAATGCAGGTTATGTAAACGAAGCCTATTTTAAAACCGATGCTTCGTATATACCAAGTAGTGCGCCAAGAGCCATTTGTGCTACAGATAGCGACAAAGATGGCAAACCCAATCACGTGGATCTAGACTCAGACGGGGATGGTTGTAACGATATTGTAGAAGCTGGTGTTGCTAGTGATCCAACTGCCTCGGTGCTTACAGGTACTATGGGCGCTAATGGGTTTGACAATGCAGTTGAAACCACCCCAGAAAGTAACACGTATAACGGTACTTACACCTATATGAATGCACGCGATACAAGTGTAAACGCATGTACGGATAAAGATGGAGACGGTGTAACAGACATAAAAGATCTAGACGATGACAATGATGGTATCTTAGATGCTGTGGAATGTCCTGCACCAGGCATAACACCTTTAACTCCTAAATTTAATATTACCTCAGGGGCTGCTCAAACACAAACTATTACAGGTTTTCCTGACGAATTGTACATTGATATTTTTGATATTGACAACAACTTTAATTTGAATGTAAACGGCACTTTTATTACTTCTGTAAAGGAAATTAACCTCGCTTGGTCTGGTGGTATTACCTACTCCGCGGGTTCTACTTGGGCAACATTGCCTGGCGGTGGTTTCTTACAAGGTGGTTCGCCTTGGTTGTATTCCACATCAGCTACCAAACCATTATTACGCGTAGTCATTAATAAATTTGGAGAAGTAAAATTGATGGGGCTAAACCAAACTAACAATACCTACGAAGAAATGATTTTGCGTTCGGCTACTTTTAATGTAGTTCCTATTAATTTGACGGGTACCAATACCTTCACTTTAGATCAAGATACAGAATATAACCCAACCTATGCCAATGCTGAATTTAATGCCTTAATTAATTCAGGAAATTGTGATACAGACGGTGACGGAATTCCTAACATACAAGATTTAGACTCAGACAATGATGGTTGTTTTGATGCCGTAGAAGCCAAAGTGCTTACTTCATCAACAACAGGAATTGTAGCAGGCGCTTATGGAACCAATGGTTTAGCGGATAGCCAAGAAACCACAGCAGGAAGCGGAGCCTACAAAGCCGTTTATTTTTATGATTATGCCATTGAAACGTCTACCAATTATTGTTTGGATTTTGACAATGATGGCGTATATGATATCGTGGATTTAGATGATGATAACGACGGAATTTTAGATGCGGTGGAATCTCCATCGTGCTTCTATACCTTAGCTGAAATTGCAAAACCCATTGCAGCTTCTACCGACTTAAAAACCTATGGTTCAACCAATGCTACTTATTTTATGCCTAATGCTGTAGATGGAAATACTACTACCATTTCAGCATTTAATACTGGACAAAACTGGGTAGGACAAACCATCATTGCAGTAGAGGCACCAGTGTATACCCCAGTAACAGGATTGACATTTGATTGTAAATCTTGGCCATTATCTACGGCAACAACCAATACCTTCAAATTGCAAGGGTCTGGCGATGGCATTCTTTGGGTTGATTTATCAGCTCCGCAAGCTTCGGCATTAACAGTACCAGCAATTTTAGTAGTTCCTAATACTTTACAACCGAACGGTATTTATAAATATTTTAGATTAGTAGGTGTTGCCGGAATCGGTGGTTATGGAGGTATTGCCGAGGTAACTTTAAACCTTCCAGCAACTACCAATAGAAACGCTTTCCCTAAAACAACCTGTACCGAAGATACCGATGCCGATGGAAAACCAAACCACCAAGACTTAGATGCCGATGGCGATGGTTGCCCAGATGCCAAAGAAGCAGGCGTAACAGGAACTTTGGAAGCAGGAAGTATTGTCAATCTTACTACAGGTTCTACTACTGCCACTACAAGCACTCCAGGTGTTGCCAATGCTATTGCTGCCGGGCCTTATGATGCCAATGGTTTTGCTAATGCGCTTGAAACCGCTACCGAAAGTGGCGTGTACACAGGGGCATATTTCTATGATTATGCCGTAAATAAAGGATTAAATTTCTGTACCGATACTGATAATGATGGAATAAATGATATTATAGACATTGATGACGATAATGATGGCGTCTTAGATGCGGTAGAGTCGCCTTCTTGTTTCTTTACTGCCGCTGAAATGGAAAAACCAGCCGCTGTAAGTTCAGAATTAGCTCCATACTTGACCAATGTTATTGCGCAATCAATTGACGGAACCCCAACAACATATGCTGCCTTTGCACCTAATGTGAATTGGGTAGGAAAAGAAATTTTCAAGTTTACAGCCAAAGATTATGTAGTTATTTCAGGATTGAATTTAGATTTAATTACTTGGTCACTATCCAACGCTTCAACAACGAATACATTTAAACTACAAGGCTCAATTGATAATGAGTCTTGGACCGATTTATCGGCACCCATGTCTTCTATTGTTGCGACAGGAACATTAGTGATGCCCAATACTTTAGCCACTACCTCTAAATTTAAATATTTTAGAATACTAGGTGTTGCGGGGATTTCTTATTACGGCGGTGTAACCGAAGTTAAGTTTACGTTCCCTACACCATTTGTTCCAAGTGCATATACTAAATCTAATTGTGTGAGTGATACAGACGGTGATGGTAAAAACAACCATTTAGATTTAGATTCTGACGCAGACGGTTGTAGCGATGCCATAGAAGCAGGAAGTTCAACTACAGCAACGAGTACTACGGTATACCCAACAGGTACCGATACCAATACGAATGGTTTGTTGAATAATTATGAAGGTACAACAGCTGGTACAATTAGTTATACTTCAACGTATTCTGATTACGCAACTATAGCAGCTATAAGTGCATGTGTTGATTCTGATTCTGACGGCGTTAAAGATGTTAATGACCTTGATGATGATAACGATGGTATTTTAGATAATCAAGAACAAGTATCGTGCATATCTTATGGTGTTAATTTAGAAAATATCACTTTTAATGGTGTTTCGGTTACTAGTAAAACAAATAATTCTATTACAACGGCAAACGCAGGTTGGACCTCATCTTATTCAACTGAAAATTACTCCTTGCCGCTTTCCTTAAAATTTAATCGTTTAACTACAGAAGGGACAGCCATGTTTGGCTTGATTCCAGTTGGTAATGCACAAACTCCCAACAATTATAATGATCTTGGGTATAAATTTAATATAAGTAATGCACAAGCCTATGGTTATTTTAACGGGGGTGTTTGGAGTTTTAGTCATGGAACCGTAACTGGTAGTGAAGAATACAGCATCGACATTTCTGCAACAGGTTATGTGACCGTGAAAATAAATGGGGTACAAAAACAAGCTTTTCAAGGGGCAAATTCAGCTTATAAATTAGTTGTATCATCAAGTACTACAATGCTATTGTCTAATATTCGTTTAACAAATCCAACTTATTCTGAAAAAACAATTTGTTTGGATCGTGATACCGACAACGATGGTATACCAAACCGCTTGGATCTGGATTCTGATGCAGACGGATGTAGTGATGCGTATGAAGCAGGAACAACATCAAGTTTTATAGCAAATTATACCCATTCAGGACCTTACGGGACAAATGGTTTTGCTAATAGTTTAGAAACCACTGCTGACAATGGAAGTTATAATAGTACTTATACTTTTTTAAATGTCATTGATAAAAACACGAAAGCATGTTTGGATTCAGATGGTGATAATAGCGCTGATATTGTTGATCTTGATGATGACAATGATGGGGTAGTAGACGATGAAGAATGCAATGCGCCAGCTTTTTCCAATTGGACGGATTTAGCCAATTTTAAATCCAAAATAATGAGTTCTGCTTTTCACGGAACTTTATTTAGAAGTAAAAGTGGTAAATATTATGTGGCGGGACAGTATGCAAAACCAGACGGTACAGATCAAGTGATACCTACTTTAGTTACACCTGCTAACGGATATAATTATACAGGAGAAATAATTGATATGGCAGCCGTAGGTTCAAACAGTTGTTATGTACTAGCTACAACTGAAGGAATCTGGGTATGGGGGTATTTGAATACCAACTTTGTGTTACCAGGAGCAACAAACACTGCAGCAAGTCCATTTCAAAAATTAGCTTTGCCATCAGAAATTGATCCAAAAAACATCAAATCAATTAGTGCATCGACCAATAATTTCGTAATCTTATTACAAGATGGAAGTGTGTATACTTATGCAATGGCTATTCCAGCTTTAAATGGAGCAGGTTTAGCGGTTGCAACGAAAGGCTTCACCAAAGTTTTAGTAGCCGCTAATACACCATTAACGAATATTGCACAAGTTGAGGCAACATCTAATGGTTCTTTTGCGGCGGATGTAACGAATAATAAAATCTATACCTGGGGAACGAATGTGTATCGCGGTAATGGAACTGCGGCAACTACACTTATTTACGCTACTGAAATGACCAACCCGTTACCTAGTGGAATTGGAATTGCTATGATTGATGCAACTTATAGTGGTAGTATGACCTATTTATTATTGGGAAGTGATAAAAAAGTTTACTCAATGGGATCTGGGTCTGAAGGAATTTTAGGCTTAAATAGTTTGTCAAATACTACAACATGGTCTAATGTTTTAGGAAAAGATGGAGTAGGAGTTTTACAAAATGTTGAATACTTAAGCGCTCAAAATTCAACTGATGCATACACCTCAGCTTCGGTGATTCTAAATAATGGCCAACCGTTATCATGGGGTTCAGTAGGTGCTAGCGCAATGATTGGTTTTAGTGCGAATACCTTAGTTCCTAAAACACCAGATGGTATCTCAGCTACTGAAATCGTTTATGTCATAGAAAACGGAGGTCACTTAACCCCAATGTTGAATAACAAAGGAGAGATTGGTAACGTAGGTCACAATGTTTCTGGAGCATTTGGGGATGGATCTACAACCAATAGAGCAGTCTATGTATTTAATCCGTTTGAAAGAGGAAGTGATTTATCAGATAACATTGCAGCATCTTGTAACCCTGATATTGATGGCGATGGGATTATCAATCGCTTGGATTTGGATACAGACGGTGACGGTTGTAGTGATGCAAAAGAGTCAAGTGTTTCTGGCACTTTAATTTCAGGTAATCTTGTGAATATAGCCAATGGTTCAACTACTACCACAACAGTAGCAAACGCTCTTGCACAAGGATCATATGGAGCAAACGGTTTAGCCGATGGTGTAGAAACTTCAGCCAATTCAGGAAATATCAATTATTTATCAACCTATAAAGCCTATGCTCAAAGTGCAAACTTAAACCTATGTGCTGATTTTGATAACGATGGCGTACCAGATATTATGGATATTGACGATGAAAATGATGGTGTTTTAGATGCTATTGAATCGCCAAATTGTTATTTTACAGCAGCTACATTTGAAAGTGGTAATAGAAAAGCTATCCTTGCTGTTTCTTCAGAAATACCACGCGTAAGTCCAAACAATATTGGAATTAATTTAGTAGATGGTGATGGAACAACCAACGCAATCAATTTTGTGAACACTTCAACAATTGTGAACAAAGAATTAGTAAAAGTAGCATTCAATTACCCTGTACCATTAACGCAACTAGTCGTGCGTTTAGCAAATACGTACAGTGTATTTAATGCGGCTTCAACAGTAGTGGTTCAAGGAAGTTTAGACAATACTTCTTGGACAGATTTAAGTGCGCCATTAACCTTTAATACGGTAGCAGATAATACCATTATTGCTCCATTTTGGACGGCTGCAACATTCAATGAAGTTTTCCCGATTACACAAAATCAAGCACGCTATAAATATTACAGAATTTACGGTACAGCAGGTACATTAAATAATAATGGTGTAGCCACAGAACTATATTTTAAAACAGCAACAAGCTATGAACCAAGTTTCTATCCTAAGTCAGATTGTAGTGCAATTGATTCAGATGGTGACACGATTCCAAATCATTTAGACCCAGACTCAGACAACGATGGCTGTAACGATGCCATTGAATCAGGAGCATATTCAGTTGGAACAAGCGTTCCTGTAGCTGGAACTACGGCCGCGAATTACGGAGCCAATGGTTTTGTCAACGCCAAAGAAACCGCTACTGAAAGTGGGGTGTATGTTGGAACATATACTTACCATTTTGCTATAGATACTACCATGTATGCATGTCAAGATTCAGATAGTG